>ENA-ORXI01001225-ORXI01001225.1-sediment-metagenome-genome-assembly--contig:-NODE-1225-length-20291-cov-8.126892_pt1 | contig 20291 bp, 1 predicted proteins | sample MGYA00237861_ERZ511468 | MGnify/ENA primary metagenome ERZ511468 (study PRJEB26299, sample SAMN06266213) | sediment metagenome | isolation source: Hudson Canyon methane seep mesocosm | place: USA:Hudson...
TTTATTCATATCACAACTGTTGAACAGGAGGACGATATGAGTAAGGCAAAACCTTTTATTATTTCAAAATGGCAAGTGATGCAAGCCTATGAATCCCCCTGTGTCAGAATGGTTTTCAGCGCTGTTTTCCCCAGAACCCTGGTAAGTTTTGCGTGCTGATTAACGCTGGGAGTTGCGCTAATAATTAATTGCTTATATTGGAAAATACTGTGGTTGAGGTTCTTGTTTTGAGTTCTTTCTTTATTAAGTCTAAATTAGACCATGTTTGAGGTTGGTTTTGTAGTTTCTGAAGAAAAAGAGTCTGCATCTTAGGGATAAAAAAAGGTTGCCATTTTGTTACTATTTCTGGATCGTTTAGCCATCGATTGATATTTCTTGCTCGTTGAATAGAAAGAGAGTGCTGGATATCTTTTTTAATTTTCTGATTATATTCTGGGTTAGGAGGCGTTGTAGAAAAAAAATCAGCCTGCGCTTTTGCTGCTTCAGGTTGGTTGAACATAATAAGAAGAACAGTAGCAAACTGATCTGCAGCATCTTCGTTATCATATAAGGGGTGATCCCATTGTCTCAATAAAGAGTGCCCCATTTCATGTAATAAAGTGAAGAGTAAAAGGTTCTGAATATTCTTTTTGTCATTAGATTTTTGGAATAGTTTTTGCACGAGCTCGATGCATAGAAATACAGTCGAATTGTTACTATAAGCATTGACTTTTCCGCATTTATTTATTTGAAAATTAATGTCATTAAATATAAATACTTTTTTAAGAGTGTGTGAAAGTTTAGAAAGTTGTTGATTGATTTTTTGTGCAGAAATTTTGGTTTTGGCTAAAATAGGCTGAGGTTTAGTCTCAAGTGAGGCGTTGATGTGTAGTGAAAAATTAAGTACGTTAGTAGATTTACGATTATCTACAATAAGAACATAGGTATCGGTTTTTGGGATGCTGATGGAAAAATCGAGTTTATTTTTACTGGATGCGTGAAAAAGTGCGTTTTCTGTGTTTTTTGGGAAATTTTTATAAGAAAGGTTGTCAACTAAAAAAATGTCTGCGAAACCATTCATAGATATGGTTGTGGATATTAGAGTGTTCTTATTTAAGTTTCGCAAGCGGATACCTGTCCATTTTTTAGCGGCAACAGTTAACTTTAAATCCACTGATTTTTTTGCTGCCAAGCCAGTGTAAAAAGGGTAGCAAAGTAAAAAAAGTAGAAATGCTAAATGGTGCTTTTTATAGGCCATGTGTATAGTTTTGTATAGTTGGTATCGATATAATGTCTTTTGATGGCTGTTTTGTCTAGTATTAACAGATAAAATTCAGGGGGATTTCGGAAAATTAATGGGAAGTTGAGTAATGACAAAAGCCCGGTATTATGCTAGAGTTTATTCTAGTTTTGGTATTGTGAAAAGCCTATCCTGGGTTTATAAATACTTAGGAGCGGAAAGCTTAGGGTCTTAGTTTTAGATAGCCGAGTTGCCACATAAATTTTATGTTTTAGTTAAATATAAATGGAATTATATGTGGTAAAGGGGCGTATATCATGGCATTTCCATTTCAATCATCAAAAGTAAGTTCAAAAGATACTTTAAAGGGTTTACAAACACCCGAGTTTATTAAAAAGCCAAGTTGGTGGAATACAGCGCGTAAAACCATGCGCAAACTATCTTCGACCAAGCCAAAAAGCCAACAACCGCAAAAACCTTCCTTAATAGAAGCTATAGAACCAAGAATACTGCTTTCTGCAGATTTAAGTTTTGGGGCAGGGCATGATGATTTAACCCTGCGTTATGACGACACTGGTCTAGCCAGTGAATTTCAGTTGGTTGACAGTAATGACTTTGATAGCGTTATTTCATCTATAGCACGTGACTCAAGTACACCTCTAGTACCATTAGTTATCGCAGGCTGGGCAGATGCAGATAATACGCTTCGTCTTGATTTAACAACACTACTATCACAAAGCATTTCCTTTGGAGGTTCTGACGGGCATGACACTTTGTATGCAACTGCAGATGCTGATTTTACCCTAACGGATAATATAAATATTGATTTCGATGCGTCTCTGATTTTTGGCACTGAAACATTTGGTTTTACTGGTTTTGATCAAGTTGAACTGCAAGGGGGAGATAGTGCTAACACACTAGATGCTTCTGGTTATACAGGTGATGTTGAACTTAGTGGTGGTGCAGGTGACGATTTATTGATCGCATCTATTGGCAATAATACATTATTAGGCGGTGAAGGAACTGATACTGTTATTGCACAAGAGTCAGATAATATCTGGAATATTAATGGACAAGATTCTGGAGAGCTCAACACAGGTACTTTTGATAGTGTAGAAAACTTAGTTGGTGGTGGCGGTAATGACACTTTTCAGCTAGGTAGCAATGGTCAACTGAGCGGATCAGTCAGTGGTGGTGGTGGAAATGATACCTTAATTGCCTCTGATGCCAATAATATTTGGAACATTAATGGTTCAAACGCTGGAGATTTAAATGGTCTGGAATTTTCAGACATAGAAAACCTAACAGGTGGTGCCGGAGATGATACTTTTATCTTTACAGAAGGCGGCAGCATAAGTGGCAATATTGATGGTGGCGCAGGAAATAACACCTTAGATTATTCAGCGCTATCGACCAATACTAATGTAAATCTGGAAGCAGCAACTGCAACCGCAGTCGCTCAGTTTGAAAATATTAATGCTTACCTGGGCGGATCGGGAAACGATACGTTACAAGCGAAAAATTCAAATAATGACTGGACTGTTTCTGCAGTCGATACAGGTCAAGTCAATGATTTTGATTTTTCTGCCGTAGAAAACATACAGGGTGGTACTGGTCTTGATTCTCTGAATGCTGCAGACCAAACAAATACCTGGAATATTACCAGTGAAGATGCGGGTGAATTGAATGGCCTGGCATTTGTGGATATTGAAAACTTAATTGGTGGAAATGCAGAGGATGAATTTCTGTTTGCAGTTGGTGCTTATGTTTCCGGTAATTTAGCGGGAGGCTTGGGATCGGATCGTGTGCGTGGCGCGGATAAAAAAAATACCTGGCGAGTTAAAAGTAATGGCAGTGGAAAATTAGATAATACTGACTTTACAGGAATGGAAAACCTGCAAGGTGGCGGTGATATTGATGAGTTTTATCTAGAGGATGGTGCGACACTGGCAGCTAGCATAGACGGAGGTGCAGGGACTGATACCGTATTCGGTCCGGCAACAGATGCTTATTCAACGATAGAATCCGTTTTAGGACTTGAAACAGTTGAATGGACTATTGATGGTGAAGGAAGTGGTCTCGTTGCTGGCGTTACTTTTACAGGTATGGAGAACCTGACAGGAGAGTCCAATAATGAAGATACTTTTGTTCTGCATGGGACTGGATCTATTGAGGGTTTAATTGACGGTAATGATAGTGGCTTTGACAGTCTGATTATTGCCAGTGGCGAATTTGATCTCTTAACTTACGCAGCTACAGGTGTTGATTCTGGCATTATTAATCGAGATGGTGATATTGCTGTTTTCGCTGGTCTCGAACCAGTTACGGACGACACAAGCGGTAATAAAGTGGTTGATAGCACCAACCCTGGAGCTCCACAACCAGCCGGTACAATATCGAATGGAGTTGATGATATTACAATTTCTGGTGTTATTGACGGTATTACAGTTGCTGGAAGCAGCTTTGAGGATATTACTTTCACAGGTCTAGAAGTAAATGACACCCTAACAGTAAGCGCTGAAGGTGGTAATGATACTATTACAATTGGAGACCTTGGTGATTTCGGAGGGGATCTATTTGTAAATGGTGATGGTGGCAACGATACCATCATAATTCAAGACTTGGGCGCTAGCTATAACGATACAGTGACTATCAATGCTGGCACAGGTAACGACACGATCACAATCCAAGCAATTACATCTGCTGCGACTTACGTTATTGATGGTGGTACTGAAACTACTGAAGACACTATTGTTACGACTACTATTGGTGGTAGTGATATTAGTCTGAGCGATAGTGCATTGCTTATCGGTGCAGAGTCAATCACTATTTCAGAAATAGAAAAGGCTAATCTCACTGGCGACAATACTAACAATGTCTTTAATATTTCTGATTGGGGTGGAACTGCACAAGTTAATGGAGAGGCAGGCAATGATACCTTTAAATTCGGTGATGGAACAGCGAATGACAACTTTGGTACTGTGCTGCTGACAAATGATGCTAGTGAAGGTGTGGATGTTATTGATCTTACGGGTCATGATGGCTTGTTAACCGTTTCTACTACGGGCGCTATTACTAACGATACCATTACCAGTGATGATGGTAGTGTACTTACTCAATTTGTTGAGCTTGCTGAAGAAATTGATATTACACTTGTTGATAGTGCTGGTACCGACAATTATATCGACAATACATTAAAACCATTTTTTAATAATTTGTTAACTTTGATAGAGTCAATGGTTGATGCTGGTACAGGTATTGAAGAGCTATCGAATCAAATTCCATTTCTATCGGCACTAGACCCTGAAAACGGTATTGGACGAGGCATTGATTCATTGTCAGGGCTTGTTGATGCATTTACTGAGTTTGTAGGAGATGTCAATACAGCACTAGATGGTTTAAAAGGGAGTGATTTAACTCTACAAGATATTGCAACTGTACTGGATGGGTTAGCACTTGCACCGGGTGGAACAATTGCGCCATTAGCATTGAGTGCCGGGACGAGCTATCGAGGAGAAAATGCACTTGCAGCGGGTGCAACAGGTCAGCTCGAGGCATTGCTTGACATAGAATTTACTGCGATTTCCACTGTTAATAATATTAGTTTGGATTTGGGAGAAGAGGCGACGGGTCTTGGTTTGGATCTGGCAGCTCAGGTAGATATTAATGCTGAAGTAATCGCCAATTTTTCTATAGGCTTTTCCACAGATTCTACGCCAGTTGTATTTCTCGCACCGGGTGGGACTATTACCCTGAAAATAGACGATGCTGTCGCCACTTTTGGTTCAACACAACTCAATTTGGGTATATTGGAACTTGGAGTGGGAGGCACTCTGAGCTTTGACGGACAAATTGAAATTGCTTTAAAAGATGATTCAGTTCTGGCAGACAATCGTATATCGTTAGACTCTTTGCCTAGTGTAGCTGATATTACTACCGTGACAGTTTCAGACCCAGGTAATGACGGTTATTTACAGAATGGAATCATATTAACTATCCCAACAGGTATTGACGTTGGAGGATTTGATCTTGGTGATGGAGTATTGGATTTTGACATAACTCTACCAAATGATCCATTTGGTATATTATCAGAAGCGGTCCCATCATTTGCACTTACGGCTGATATGGGTTCGGGTGTGATTATCGACCTATTAGACTTTGGTAATATCTCTGCCCAAGAGCTAACGGGTATGCTAGGTGGTGTGCTTGATAGCTTTGTGGCAATGTCCAAAAGCGAATTATTAAAAGCCAATATCCCTTTTACCGAATTAACCCTCAATGAAGTGATTGACTATGGCACTTCATTTAAAGAGTTAGTTCTTGATCCACTGTTTACAAGTGGTGATGTAATTAATCCTGACTTTGATGAAGACGGTGCGATCCGTCTAATGGGAATAGATAATAATGGCGATGGTATTATCAATGGAGTTGATGATGCCTTAGCAGACATTAAATTTTCCAGTGTGCAGGGTTTACTAACGGAGATTGCTACTAATCTAGGTATTCCAGCATTTGACGCTATGTTTGATAGCACCAGCAAAGAACTAGCCCTTTCTTTCGATTTTAATCGTGCATACAGTGTGGGTGATGGCTCAGTTGTCACCACGACACAAGGCGAATCAGCTATTACTGATGAAGTGCAAGAGTTGAATTTCGATACTTTAACAGTGGATAGTTTTCGTCTTGCGGGCCGTCAAGTGGGTACGGGTAATCTGTTGATTACTGAGTTAATTGATGCAACAGATAGTGATGCTAACATAAGAGCAGCTATTGCTACTCAGCTTGAAGCTTTGTTTGGTTTGACAGCAAATGGAGTTGATGTCACTGGTAGCAATGGATCTTTTGAGATCACTTTTAATAAAGGCGAAATTGGTAATGTACCCGAATTAGCTTTTTCTGGAGAAACCTCAGTTAACTTTGGTACAAGTATTGGCGATTTAATCAATGTAGCTTCGTCTGGCTCAATTAATTTCGCTGCAATTCTAGATGCAGCAATGACGTTTGTGATTGATTTAACAGCAGATCAAGTTATTGAAGTGTCGCCTGATACCTTTAAGCCAGAAAGCGTTAGTACAACAGAAATTGTGCCTGGGGATACAGGTGTTGACGAAGTGGTTCATGTTAATATTGTTGAGGCTGAGGGAGAGAGTTATTATTTAGCATTTCGGGCGACGGAAGGAAGTGGGTCTTTTACGGTTATTTCGCCAACATTCAATGCAGCTACTTCAGCAACAGATTTAGCTGCAGCGATAAATGCTGCACTAGGTGCGAATACAGTTTCAGTGACTCAGGTTGATCCTTCTAATAGTCGGTTGTTAGAAGTAACCTTTGATGGTGCAAATCATGATGAAAGCAATATCGAATTAGTCAGTGCTCGTGAAGCAGGTATTTTGTCCAGCGCGGCTAATTTTACAATTGATCTGTATAACGGCCCGGCAATAGGTATTGTGGTAGCTACAGAAGGTGAAGCAGATACTAACACTGCTGTTAATGAAGTTCAGAATATTCAGTTAGTCAATGTAACAGGTGGTACTTTTACGCTAACGTATGATGGTGAGACTACGGATGCCATAGCTTTTGATGCGCCTACAAATATTAGTTCAGAGGTGGTTGCTGGTGAAAGTTTAGAAGCAAAACTAGAAGCATTTTCTCCAACGATTGATGATGTTAAAGTAACTAAAAATGGTGACAGTTACAGAGTGAGTTTTCAGGGGTCTCAGTCTGCAACTAATGTTCTGGAGTTGACAGCAGACGCTGCTAATTTAACCAGTGATTCAACTGCAATGGTTAATATTACAACAGTAACTAATTCTGCTGTTGATACTGATACCTCAGTCAATGAAATTCAAACGATTGAACTATTAAATGTTTCCGCGGGAACGTTTACCCTCTGGTTTGACGGTGAAGAAACAGCCGATATTGCCTGGGATGCAGCAGATACAGGAGCAGGAAGTGTAACAGAAGCATTAGAAGGATTGGGTGGTATAGGTAATGGTGACGTTGCAGTGGTCAAGGATGGTGCTGTCTATACAATCACATTTGCTGGTGCCTTGGCAGGTACTGATGTCAGTCGTATTCAGGCAAACTCGGATAATCTGGTTAACACAACTCAACTTGGATCATCATTAACTGTACAGGTTGCACAAGATGTTAGCAATGCATCACTCGACGATCTCGCTGCCGATGTACAAAGCGCGATTGATCAGGAATTATATGATCAAGGTTTGAGTATTGGTTTTGACCCTAGTGTAGCCTCATATCCAGGTTATTTTAGTACAGGGTTAATTTCAGACGGTGGAACATTCACTGCCGCCGCTGTACCATTTTCAGCTACAGGCGGAATTCCCAACGATTTATCATTTAGCATTCTTTTACCTGCTGAGATAAGTGCTGCCACAACAATAGCTGGTGTGACGGATACTACATCAGAAGTCAAAACCTTGAATGTTGAAGCAACAGGAGGGACGTTTAAACTAACCCTAGGTACTGAAACAGTAGCTATTGCATATAACGACCCTGTTGCGTTACAAGAAGCCTTAGAAAATTTAGCCGCTGTTGGTGCAGGGAATGTGACAGTGACCCAAAGTCTAAGTGATACAGATGGTGACGGGCTTGAAGAAAACATATTTATACTTGTATTTGCTGATTCATTAGGTGATGTAGATTCACTTGGGCTTGATGGTTCTGGTTTATTAGGCTCAGTTTTTAATGGCCGTTTACGTAAAGCAACTGTTGATAGTGATGGTATTGATGCGGCGTTGCAAAAAGCACTTAACTCAGCCTTAAAAAATACTCTGGTTACGACAGGGGTAGCGCTTTCTGATGATGATGAGTTACAGATTACCCCAGATAACAGTGATATGGTCTTGCGATTCCGTTCAGCCATTCAAGTGGTGGCGGGTGGCGGATCGATTAGTATCGATGCACAAGATGTGGCCCTATCCTATGATCAGTTTGAGGCTGCTGCACAGATTGAACGTCGAATAGAGCTGTCAGTAGATTTTAATGACACGGCCTATCAAGAGATGGGTATTGCCAGCTCGCCCACGGCTTTTAATGGCCAGATTCAGGACGATATAACATTCACTTTGTTTGTGAATGATACACAGGTTGATGTGTTTCTTGATGCGGATGACACCGATGGAATTAATGGTATTGCCAACAATAACATCAATGATTTAGTTGATGACCTTCAAGCAGCAGTCAATAGTGCACTAACGGCAGCGACTTTGGCTATTGATATTATTGAGGTTAAGCGTTCAGGATTAAATCCTTTAGCACCACAAGGGAATCGTATTAGTTTTGCCGGTACAGATGTGGTGACAAAACTTTCCATTGATGTACCGGAACTAGGTGGTTCAAATGGTGCAGTAACCGAGCTGGGTTTTAAAGTTGGACAAAGCGAAACCAAACGTTCAAAAGCCACATCATTTTATCTTGAAGATGTCATTTTTGGTGGTAGTTTAGGTATTTACGAAAATGATGCCCAAGCAACAGCATCCTTAGGGTTTTTAGAGGTAGTTCTGGATGCTACAGGAACACTGGATATCAATGATGATGAAAAAATATTTGGTGTCGATTTCGATTTTGAATTGCGTAATCCAACTGTGTTATATGACAATGCAGAAACACGCCGTTTGAGTGTCGATTTACTGGCCAATACAATCACTGAGGGTCAGTTTTTATTTGATGCCAGTGTTGCTGGTATTGGTGGAACCTTTGAAGAACGGTTTAAGGATCCTAAAACTGGCTTTGTAGACGGTAGTATAGACGGTGGTCTGGGTGTTAGTCTGGAGTTATCCGTCGATGGTGCAATTGCCGGTTTATCAGGAGACCTTGGCTCATTAGATGTCACTGTACAAAGTCCAAACTGGTTGATTGCAGCCCCCACATTTGATGATGTACATGGTTTTGGTACGGACAATCAGGATGTAACGGCAGGCATTACCCTTACAGAGCTAGCTCCAACTGATGGCGTTCTATTGGAAGATATGATCTTTGTGGTATCGCAAACTTTTGGTACCACAACTATTGAGAAATTGGCTGTAGTTAGTGCTAAAGCGACTGAAGATAATACGGATAGTGCAGGCCTTGAAGCACAGATTCAGGCTGCTGTTGATAAAGCACTCCTACTTATTCAAGATGAAGCGGATTCTACAACGATTGATACCCCACTGGTGGGTGATGTCGAAGTTGAAATTGATACGGGTGCTTCTGAAAGCATAAGCTTTATCAATGGTCTCTCAGGTTCTATGAATGATACTGGAGATGTAGAACTTTACCTGCGCGGCAATGTGATCAAATTTGATTTGAATGCTGCTTCAGGGCTTGACGATGTCATCGCATCATTACAAAACCTGGACTTTAATGATATATACAGCGCACTGCTAGGCGTGATTGATTTTATACGTGGTCTTGATGGCACGGCTGAAGATGGCACAGGGCCTTTAGCAGACATACTGGGTTATCGTTTTCCGGTTATTGAAACCAGCATTGGCGAATTACTTGATTTAGGTAATGGTATTAGAGATTTTGTTAGCTCTCTTAATGCCAATTCTTTACAGGAATTGGAAATACAAATTGAGTTGCTACTCGGTCTTCCTACTAGTACAGAAATTCTTAAATTTGAAACAGTTGGACTTGATCAGGTCCTAAACTTTAATTTTGATTTCTTGTTTGAAACCAATACAGTACAAAGATTTAGTTTAGGTCTTGATGATCCTGCGCTTGGTTTGCCTAGCGCTTTGACGGGTTTGGTTGCTGCTGATTCAAGTGGTGACCTGGATGTGCAAGCATCGATTGATCTTGGTCTACAATTAGGGCTGGATCTTAATGGTAGCAATAAAAGTTTCTTTATTGATGTAGAACACACTGAATTGAACGGATCACTAAAAGCGAACGGCACTGACTTAAATTTTGATGCCAGATTGGGACCTGTTGGTTTATATATCATTGACGGTACGGCCGAAGCAGAAGCCAGTATTGATATTTCATTGATAGATGGTGATGGTGATGGGCGTCTTGAACTAATTGGGTTTGATGGAAATACGTTGACAACGGATCTTGATCATTTAGGTAGCTTTATCGGAACTGGTGGCTTTACCGGTTCAGCCCCAACTTTAGAGGTTGTATTGCCATTATTCTATGGATTGAAAGACGATCCAATTGAATTGGGAGATGCTTCGGAGATCCGTGATTTCCGTGATGGTGCTGATGAGTTTGGCCAGGTTAATGTCCAAGATGGAACATCTTATTTTACTGATAATATAGTCCCATTTGACAATAGGCTGGCAGGAAATGAACTTGGTCTTTTTATTGATTTAGGTGAGGCTTTTATACCTGGTGGTGATGATGGTTTTGAACTGCGCCTACCGGATTTCAATTTTGCAACTATACCGACACCAAGTTTATTTGGGCTAATGGCTGATCCATCGACTTTGGTCGGTGGTTTAAGTGATTTATTTGGAGAAATTCAAGGACTGCTAAATGGCGAGATTTTCGGTTTTGAACTGCCAATTATTGGTGATGCACTGGCAGATAATCCATTGGCAAATTTAGTCGGTGATTTGCGAACAGAACTTTTACAACCATTGGCTAATGAACTTCGTGCTTCTAATGTAACCATCTTTGGTTTGGCAGCTCTTATCGAAAATACTATCGCTGATGCATTTGACAATATAGAATTCTTGGATCTTCAAGGTCCGACTTTTGCCTTTGATGAATATGATGATGCAGCTCGTGAAACAGCCCGTGGAGATGGTACGTTTACCTCAAATATTGGGCAAGATAACATTATTACTCGTTTCTTAGATGCAGATGGTAATGTCGTTAATGCATTGCTTGCAGAAGGTGTTCAGTTTGATTTTGATGTAGGTAAGATGATTACCCAATCGTTGGGTATGATTGACTTTAATCTACCTATTCCAGGGATAGAACTCAATGCCATGATCGACCCAACACTCGAATTTGATATCAATTGGCATATAGGCTTTGGTATTGATAGCGGCGGTTTTTATTTGGTTACTGATTATGAAAATACTGCTGACCCGTTGGCTTCAGATGCTGAGCTGACTATTTCTGCCGAGATTAATCTAGGCAGTACACCAGGGCCTGTTGGTTCTGCAAGTCGAGCATCTTTTGATGCGCAATTATTAATACTACAACTTGAAATTCAGGATGGTGTCGATCTTAATTTAGATGGTTTTTTGTCAGATGATGAATTCACCAAAATATTCCTTGATGTTGAGCTAGATCTTCAAGATGTTAGTAATGATGATGGAAAGCTGACGCTAATAGAACTTGCTCAGCAGCCTATCAAAGAAACATTTGATTTAACTGTTACCGGTGGCGCTCATTTGTTATTGGATGCTGAAGTGGCATTCACTGGCGAAGCTGAAGACGTATTGCCTTCGATTTTGACCAATATAGTAGGGGTTTTTGAAATTGCCTATAACCCAACAACTGGTTTAGATTTTGGCACACCCGAATTTGCTTTTGCAGATATCCGATTAAATCTGGGTGATTTTATCTCCAGCTTTGCGGCACCGATTCTTAATGTCGTTGATGAAATTATCAGCCCTGCTGAATTTTTGATTGCCGAAGATGGTATTTTAAGATCAAGACTGCCACTTATTTCAGATATTGCCGGTGAGAAAGTGACACTGGTTGATATCATCAAACAATTCAAACCCGAATTAGGACCTACTTTAGACAATTTCTTTAGCTTCGTTGATTCACTGTATTTTCTGATTGATCTGGTCGACGATGCCAGTGCAGAAGGTGATTTCTTCTTAAACTTTGGTGATCTAATTGTTTACGGCAGGGAAGAAAACTCATTCTTCGATAATTTTGGAGAAATGTTTGATGATATGGAAATCGTGTTTGAAATGCCGGATGAATTTAATGGCCCCAGTAATATTACTTCCGAACAAATAAAAAATAAGAAAAAGAAAGGAGATAGTCAACAGAAAAGTACTGATGAACAAACCAAGAGTGCCCCAAGCTCTCAAAAACGATTTTCTCAAGGTGTAACCAAGAAAGCGGAGATTGCTTTTCCAATTTTAGAAGCAGATGCTATTTTTGGATTATTGTTAGGCCAAAAAGATGTCACTTTATTCCAGATGGAATTCCCTGAGTTTGAAATTGATTTCTTCTGGCGTCAAACATTTCCTATAGTAGGGCCTATTGCTGCGGTCTTTTCTGGTGGATTTAACATTAACTTTGATTTTGGTTTTGGCTACGATACCTTAGGTTTATTTCAGGCAGTGGAAACAGAGAATGCAGCCTATTTGCTCAATGGTTTCTTCTTGGCAGATTATGATCTGGAAGGGCAGGAACGCCCAGAAATTGTTTTTACTGCTGAAATTGCAGCCGGTGCAGCATTAAGCATAGGTCCCATATCAGTAGGTGTAGAAGGTGGTATTCGTGCCACTATTGGTTTTGATTTTGCTGATCCTAATAGTGACGGTAAGATTCGTGCGGGTGAACTGGCTGCTGCATTATTGATAAACAGTGGTGATCCGCTGTCTATTTTTGATGTCTCAGGTCAGATTGATTTCTTTTTACGCGCCTTTGCAGAAGTGGATCTGGGTCTGTTTACCATCGGTTTCGAGTATGAATTTTTAACCGTTACACTGTTTGAATTTGAATTTCTTGCAGATAAACCACCCATTTTAGCGACACAAATTGGTTCAGACTTGTATCTAAATATTGGTACAAATGCCTCTCAACGTCTAAATGGCGATATTAGTGATGGCAACGAAACCATTTTTGCTAAAGGTGATAGCAATGTTGTTACTGTTTGGGGAATGGGCGGAGTTACTCAAGTCATCGCTGATGCTTCAATCGATCTTTATCGTTTTTTTGGTGTTACCAATGTTATCGCTTATGGTGGTGAAGGTAATGATACGATTAATTTAAGTGGCCTGAATAGTAGTGTAACTGCTGAGGTTTTTGGTGGAGTAGGTATCGATACCATTACTGGCGGCGCAGGGATGGATTTATTATTCGGCGATGAAGGAGACGATTTTATTTATGGTGGTCTTGGTGTTGATAATATTCGTGGTGGCAAAGGTAACGATGAGCTTTATGGTGATGATGGTAACGACTTCTTATTTGGCGATGACGGCGATGACTTGCTCACGGGTGGTGCAGGTATTGATGAATTGGATGGAGGTTCAGGTAACGATATTACTCAAACCGCTGAGGCTGACATTGTTGTATTAAAAACAGCAGGTAGTACAGAACTAAATCTGGGAACTGGAGGTGATGATTCAATTATTGACCTCACGGGTAAACTGGAAGGTGTTAATGTTTTTGTTCAGGATGATAGAGTTCTGATTGGCTGGGGTGAAGCTGGAGCTAATGCAAATGGCGACGCAGTAGCAGAAATATTTAATGATGGTTTAAATGCTATAGGAGATGTGACACATCCTAGTCAAGTGCCAGATTATTTTGAGCATCAGATCTACATTGTTGATGCCACTTCTGTCAGTACCATCATTGGTGGTAAAGGGGCTGATAACTTTTATGTCTTAAGTAATTCAACAGGCTTGGTCCTTGATGGTGGTTTGGGCACGGATAATTATTTTATCTACACAGCTGCTGGGACTCTTGATGTCACCATTGATGATAACGGAGAAGGGCTGGGTGTAGAAAACCTGATTGAAATTATAGGGGGCGCACCAGACAATGCTAATACTGATGATGGGATAACAGTAACTGATTCTGATATTACCTTTGGAAGTAGTATTGTTAATTATGTTGCTCCATTAGGTATCATGAATACTGATCAGTTATTGATTAAAGTTTCTGGGCGTGATGGTGATGATAATATCACCGTGAAAAGTACAGCATTAGCCGTACCAGTACGTATTGAAGGGGGAGCAGGTGACGATACTATTACTGTCGGTGATGGCACGGTAGATAATATTAACTATACAGCTCAACCCAATTTGAATCAGTTAATTGGCTTAGGGCCATTGGTCATTGTCGGTGGTGAAGGTCACGATACCGTGATTGTTGATGATAGTACTGATTCAGATGGAGCGACTGGCAGTATCAGTGCTGTTTTAGAAAATAGAATTAATGGCGGCCTAACTGAAGTTGGAATAATCAGTGGGCTGGGCATGACTCAGAATATTCAGACCGGTGTTGTCGATGATAATGATGCTGAAACCCTTGATACTGTGGCAATATTGGATGCAGCAGCTATCGCCGATGGACGCATTGAATTTGAAGGTGTGGAAGTCGCTCAAGTATTACTAGGGAGTGGTGCAGATACCTTTGTCATTGGTGGTGAATTTAATTTAGAGACGGAGGGTGATAATCCCGGTCAAGCCAGTGCATTAATGCTAAGTCAGCAAGACAACCCAACCGAATTTCCACTTGGACGCATAGCAGATCCTGCAAATGCAAACTCGACAGGTATTAAAGAGAATTTATTTACTTTCTCTGGAATGACGATTGTTCAGGGTGGTGATGGTGAAGATGATATTCGGGTATTGCAAACACAGGATCTTGAGGCCACAGAAAGTAGCATTGCAACCTTTGCTAATAATGTAAATGGTGTGCGAGGTGTTTCAGGCGAAACGGTTCGTTTAGATATCGCTGCTGATGTTGGCTATTTTGTACTGGAATTTGACGATCAGGATACTGATGGCAGTGGTACAGGTAATGATACGGTAGAGGGTGCAGAGCAAACCGTGGTATTGCCTTATACATTGACGGCGGATCAGCTTAAAGAGGCGTTGGCATCATTGCGTTTGGTCGGTGGTGATCAGTTTATTAATGATGTTAGTGAAGTGGCTGCTTCAGCAGGGGCTAAGCGCAGTTTCAGCATTGAATTTTCCGAACAGCTAGGTGATTTACCTGCATTACTTGCTTACGATACTCGTTTACTCGTCGCAGGCGAAGGTAACGACGATACAATCAGTGTGCAGTCTATTGATCAACCCACTTATATATTAGGTGGCAGCGTGCTCCAAGTTGAAACTGACATGGTGGACGATGATGACCAAGACACTCTTAATGTTAATGTCCAAATTGGTATTAACGGACCTGAGCCTAGTAGTGCACCAGCAGGATTTAATGAGATTCCTCCTGCTAAGGCGATTAACAATGGTGTAAATGATTTAATTACTCTTGATGGTGGTGTCGAAGGTGATCGCTATTTTGTTTACCTATTTGGCGATGATGCCAACTCTCAAATCAACCTGTTTGATTCTGGTGGTACTACAGATGATTCGGCAATAATTTTTGGTACCGAAAGTCAGGATATGTTCTTGCTACGTGCTGCTGTTGCCAATGATGGCTTGGCTTTTGTAGCAATGATTAAACCTGAAGTTACACCAGTTGAAGCTGGTGCTGACGTAGAGCGTGTCAATTATCGTGGCTCATTAGACAGTATGAAAATATTTGCTTTGGGTGGAGATGATATTTTTGGTATAGATGATACCCGTGTTTCTATTGATGTTTATGGTGGAGAAGGCGAAGACTTTTTCCAAATCGGCCAACTTTACAAATCTCAAAGAAACTCGTTTGCCGGTGTACCTAACGCTGATGTATTTACTACAATTGAAACAACACGAGGATTCCTTTCTAACGGTATCAGCAATGATATGAAAATCTTTGGTGGTGAACATAATGACGAATTTGTTGTTTACCATAACCTAGCACCTTTAATTTTAAACGGTGATGCGGGTGATGACAGTTTCTTGATACGAGCTTTTGCTTTGGTAGGGTCACAGGAGGATTTACGTGAACGTACTGATGTTGCCGGTGGTGCCGGTGCTGATTTAATTCGTTATGCAGTTAATGCACCGGTTAATATTGACGGTGGTGATGGCTTTGATAGTGTTATCGTCATTGGTACCGAATTTAATGATGATTTTGTAATAACCGAAAACGGTATCTTCGGTGCTGGTCTTAATATCCAGTTTGTGCGGGTAGAATCAGTCGAAGTAGATGGTGATGCTGGCGATGACCGCTTCTTTATACGAGGTACCAGTGCCGGTATTTTAACCAAACTGACCGGTGGTTTAGGTAGCGATACCTTTTTTGCCAATGGTCCAACACCGGATGTAGTCAGTAATGATTTGCTGGGTCATAGTGGCTTGATCTCACATACAGTAGACAGTGATGACAGCAATTACTCAGGTATCAAAGTAGTCGGTATTTCAGCCAATGTTGCTGACGATGATGAGCCAGCAGTACGTATTACGGTATCTGATGGTAGTTCTGTGGTGTCGCAAGTTAATGGACTTTTAACCGATAGTTATAATGCGGTACTAACCCGTAAGCCAGAGAATGGCGCTGTTATCCAAATTACTTCGCGGGCACCAACGGGAGTTAAATTTACTTTGGATTCTGATGGCAATGGTATTGATGATATTGCCAATGGTGTTCTCGGTACTGAAAATGATTCAATTACTTTAACCTTTGACGAAACCAATTGGAATGTTGCACAAACCGTTTATTTTCATGCTTTCCAAGAAGGCAGTGTTGAAGTATTGGCAACCTCTAATGGTGGTGACGGTAATAATGCTAAACAAACATTAGTTATTAATGGTTCTGAAGGTGGTTTTGAACTGAATGCTGCTAATACTGATATTGGCACATGGGTTACGGACGTAATTAGTTTTGATATCCGTGGTGATGATGCAGCAGTGACTGATACTGAACTAGATCAGTTGGCAGAAGATATAGCAACAGCCATAAATGCTAAACTTCCCAATGGTGTGACGGTAGATATTGTACGAGCCCGTTCTACTTTCTTTATCGAATTCCTAGGTACAGAAAGTGTTGCTTCTTCAATTGATAGCATGACATTAACTAATGATGTTATCACCTTCAATGACATTGTCGGCACTTCAGCAGGATTTATCACTCATAGTGTGACATTGCTGGATAGCGCGGGTGATGATGCGATTAGTAATTTGTTTGTAGAAGGTGGGGTAACGGCTCAACGCGATGGTAGAGTGACTGTTTCAGATGAAGCAGGAACGGCAAACCAAGTACAGATTCTTAATTTTGATGCTTCAGACGGTAATTTCAAAATTACTTTGGGTGAACAGACTTCAGAAGAAATGCTGTTTATACCATTGGATCCTCAAACAGTTCTGGATTCCATCGATAATGCCTTGAATGCCTTTACAGATATTAATGTAACTGTTGAAAAACTAGGTGCAGCGCTCGATTATATCTATAAGGTCACCTTCAATAATATTATTGGAGGTGTGGATCTATTAGAAGTTGACGACAGTAACCTTACGAAAGGTGAGCGTACACTCAAGATTGTCGGTGGTTTACCAGAGTTTATTGTTAATCTTGACGACGATGATTTTTGGTTTGAAGAGTTTGATGAGCAGGGGAATCAAGTTAATGAGCAAAACATACTCCGTGGTGCGACAGTAAAAGTCGTTCAAGGTACGGGTATAGGCCAAACACGGTTGATTATTTCTAATACTCTTAATAGCATTACGGTTGCTAACCCCTGGATTCAAGCTTTAGATGCAACCAGCCGTATTGAAATTTTGCGTTATGAAAGTGTAGTATTACCCGCGACCTTAGTAGAAATTGTAGGCGATGATGGTTTTGCCATTGATCTGCGTGAGACTGGTGGAAATACGCTTGCATTTGAGGCTGCAGAAGTTCATGGTTTTAGTGGTATTGATGTTGGAGACCTAGATAATGATGGGTTCAATTTAGTTGATTCTGTCACTGTCGCTTTAACTCAAGATCCAGCTGGCAATGTTACATTTGATTTAGGCTCTGATGATGCATTTGATAACCAGCAACTATTCTTTGCAATAGAAACAGCAATAGCTGGAATATTCGAATTAGTTGATACTTTAAGTTTTACCAATGCTAACTGGAACACAGCCCAGACTGTTTATATCTTTGGTAATGATGACTCCTTAACAGAAGGTTTCCATAAATCTGTATTGACTGTGACAGGCACTAATGGTGCTTATACAGACGTGACTAACTCCGTGGTTGTCGATATCGCTGATAATGAAGTGGCTTTGGCAATGGTCATAGAAACTGATAATTCGACTGATGTAGTTGAAACAGGTAATGACTTAAATGGCGCTGACGCTCCAACGGCTGAAGCTACAGATAGCTATCAAATAGTTTTATCTAAAGTCATAACGGAAGATGTAACCGTCAACTTAATAGCCGATCCTACCAGAACTCAGCGTGGTGCAGGCTTGTTGGGTATTCGTGCTTTTGATCCTGAAGTCACCCTGAGTATTAATTCAATAGATTTCTCTGCTAATGAATTTTTAACATTTACTGAGAATGATTGGTTTGAAGCACAAACAGTGACAGTGGCTGCTGCTGATGATGATAAAGTCGACGGTGGAGATTCCAAGTCATTTGCCAAGCAATTTGACCAGGCTAATAGTATTGAAGGACCTTTGGTGATTACAGGGGGGATTAGTGAGGATAGAAGTGCTGATTTAGAGCGTGAACCTGTCTTTTTACCTGGGGAAACAAACTTTAAGGAAAGTATTGGTACTGTACAAACTGTGCCAGTTGGTGAAGATGGGTCTTTTTCTTTGACCATTAATCTTGATGAAGTCATTGACGGCGAAACGATTGTTAATACCCTGGTAGAGGGTGGAAATTCCGGTATAGTGACTATTGCAACGAATACTCAGGGTGATTTAACAGAAGCTGACAGTGAGGTTCAAATAATAACCATAGCTGCGGTGAGGGGGGACTTTAAGTTGACGCTTGAAGGTGCAGGTTCTACTTTTGGAGAAACGGCTTCGATTGTTTATGATGCAGATGATCTGGCTGCGACTGCTGTTAATATCAAAGCAGCGTTGAATAATATTGACACTGATAATGATATTGACACGGGCGAAGTTTTCTCTGTGCAAGCGGTTGGTGATACCTTTATTATCACTTTCACGGGTACCACGAATCATGAACTGCTAGAACTTGGTCCGAATAATTTAATTCGGACCAAAGCTACCATTGATGCTTCAAATGTTGATGAGCAAATTCTTACAGTGATAGGAAATGAAGGAGAGTTTACTTTAGCCTTTGATGGACTCCCTTCAGGTGACGCTGTAATTAATTTTTCTCCAGATGACCCTACGATTGATCAAGCCAAAGTGATTGAGGTAGCTCTTAATGCTTTGAGTCTAGATGCAATTCTTGGTTTGGGTTCATCTGTTGATGTTTCTGGAGCAGGGTCTACCTACATTGTTACTTTCCATAATACGACAAACGCAATCCCTGATTTATTAGTGAGTGATGATAGTGATTTACGCGTTGACGAAGTGCAAACACTGATCATTAACGCAAGTGATGGTGAATTTGCTTTAACACTAGATGGTACGCCTAACAATACAACTGCTTATTTGGATCATGACGTTTCAGCAGCAGTTTTGGAAGCAGCTATTTTAGCTTTAGATGAGGTGGCTGCTGTCACAGTGACTAAAGCGGATGGAGAAGCTTTTTACACCATCATCATGCAAGGGACTGCTGGTAACGAGAACTTAGCTCAGCTAGAAGTCGTAGAAGCGGTACTTGCAGTTGATAGACTCGAACGCACAGTTAAAGAAGCACTGCAAACGAATCTTGATATCGTCATTGAATCGCCAGAAGATTTAAAAGACTTTACTTTGGAAATTACCCGAGGCGATGCAAAAAACAAAAGTCGTTTAGTGATAGGGGCTAGTGATCCTGATAGCTCCCCTGATGCAGAATTAACTACATTAATCATTTCTCGTCCTTGGGAAGCTGGATTGACAGATGAAGTACCATCCAATGGATCGGGCAGTGAATATACCCTTGAGAAAACCAACCTGAACTTATTGGTTGATGAGAATGAAGAAACTGATTTCTTCTTCCTGAATGATACTGATAATGTCACTAATATCGATGAATTACCTACAGCTCAATTGACTGTTACTGCTGACCATTTAACTGGTTTGGGCATGGGTGGCGATCAAATGATTGGTGATAAAGTGATTGCAGGCGGTATTCAATATACCGGTCTGGAAGAATTAATTATCAATCTGGGTGCAGGTGATAACCATATTATTATCGAAGACAC
>ENA-ORXI01001226-ORXI01001226.1-sediment-metagenome-genome-assembly--contig:-NODE-1226-length-20272-cov-6.064026_pt1 | contig 20272 bp, 18 predicted proteins | sample MGYA00237861_ERZ511468 | MGnify/ENA primary metagenome ERZ511468 (study PRJEB26299, sample SAMN06266213) | sediment metagenome | isolation source: Hudson Canyon methane seep mesocosm | place...
ACAAAGATCATTGCTTCTCTTGTTGCCAATTCTTGCAAACCTTGCTGGTCTAATTTTCGACCTTGCGGTGACAAATAAGCCACTTTTGTTTGCTGACCTAGCTGCTGTTTTGCAGCCTGAATCGCTTGCTGTAATGGTTCGACTTTCATTACCATTCCAGGTCCGCCACCATACGGCCTATCATCTACTGTTTTATGTTTATCCTGCGTGAAATCACGTGGATTCCAATAATCTATCGCTAATTTACCTCGCGATACAGCACGACCAGTTACGCCATACTCCGTTATTGCAGCAAACATTTGAGGGAAGAGAGACACTATACCTACATGCATAGCACTACCTCCTCAATAATCTAATTCCCAATCAACTCGAATGATCCCTTCATCCAAATCAACTAGCTGAATAAATTCTTCCATTACAAATGGAATTAACTGTTCAGTTTTGCGTTGCGTATCTTTAACAAGCAACACATCATGCGCGCCTGTTTCAAGCAAGCTATCAACTTGACCGAGTGTTTCATCGTTCATATTAATGACAGTTAAACCAATTAGTTGCGACCAATAATATTCGTCTTTTTTAGTTGGTTTTAACTGACTTTTCTTAATAGCTAACTCTGAGCCAATTAAAGGTAAAACTTGATCTGGGTCGGTTACATTAACCAGCCCCATCACTATACCCTTACCTTGTATGCGTCCACCGGACACTTCCACTTCTATCCACTCGCCCTTGCGAGACATGTAAATAGGGGAATAACTCAATATATTATGACGAGGCTCGGTGAATGAAAATATCTTCATCCATCCTTTAACCCCAAAGACACCAGATATTTTTCCTACCGGGACAAGTTCCTCGGAAGTTTCCATTCTGCTATCCCTTAACTAATTAAAGTTTTAAGCTGCTTTAGCTTGGTCGATCAATTTAGCTACACGTTCTGATGGTTGTGCGCCTTCACCAACCCAATGTGCAATACGATCTAGATCTAAACGTAAAACTTCTTCTTGACCTTGTGCTAAAGGATTAAAAAAGCCAATACGCTCGATGCAACGACCGTCACGTTTGTTACGTGAATCAGTTACGACAACTGTGTAATAAGGACGCTTTTTAGCGCCGCCGCGAGATAATCTAATTGTTACCATATTCCTGCCTGTACAAAACTGGATCGAAAAACAGAGATATTTTACGCACATATCTACAGTTTGGGAAGCTTAACTTACAATACTTCCTCTTAACACACCGTAGATAGGCATTCAGCCTGATTTACTTTTGTCACCATTAACTATCTAAAGCGCAAATTCGCTCTAAAAAAGAGTGATGTTTAGATTTACCACATCACAAAACTGGGCTAATCATACACATATTATTGTTCGAGCAGTTTTATATTTCATTTGAACCCGCATGAAAAATAGCTATATCTTGGTGATAAATAGCTTCAAACAATGATTCATTAGTTAAAAATAATCTCAATAAATCTGGATCAAAATGCTCAGGCTGAGTGCGACCATCACCATGGCGCATAATCGCTATCGTTTTTTCATGATCAAATGCGGGTTTATAGGGTCTGAGAGAGCGTAATGCGTCATAGACATCACAAATGGCTACAATGCGTCCGCCTAATGGAATATTCTTGCCAATTAGACCTTCAGGGTAGCCTGTTCCATCCCAGCGCTCATGATGAGTCACAGCCACTTCAGCTCCTAATTTAAGATAGGGCGAAATACTGGCATTAGACAAGATTCGCTGTCCTATATACGTATGCTGTTTTATCTGTTCAAATTCAGCATCCGTCAACGGCCCTTTTTTTTGTAAGATGCCGTCTGACATCGCTAGCTTGCCTATATCATGTAAAGCGCTGGCATAGAAAAGTAGTTCAATATACTCAGCTTGTAAACCTGCTAGCTTTGCTAAGGTTTTAGCATAGTGGCCAATACGACCTACATGCTGTCCTGTTTCATCATCGCGAAACTCGGAGGCAATAATTAAAGTACGAATGGTTTCGATATGGCTTAACTTAATGTCTTTTTCATCTTGCTCAACCGCACATTCAAGCAATGTCTTTTCTTGGATTAACTGATCTTGATAGGCTTTAACCTTGATAGTATTTCTAACCCGTAGCCATAATTCTTCTCGGTCAATAGGTTTGCTCAAAAAGTCATCAATACCTAAAGATAATGCTTTTAAGCGTGATTCTCTGTCTGTTAGCGCACTGATAATAAGAATAGGAATATATTCATCTGTAATTCGTGTTTTAAGATGGCTAATCACTTCATAGCCGGTCATTCCCGGCATCATTAAATCTAATAACACCATATCGATTCGATCAGAATCTAGATAAGCTAAAAAATCGCTACCACTATTAAAGGCAACAACATCATAACCTTCATGCTCTAACAAGGTGCTCAGTAAACTGGTGACACTATGTTGGTCATCGACGATAGCAATTTTGGGGGAATGCTTATTCACCACTATTGAGTAACCGTTCGACTAATTTGAGAAAATCACGGTAATTAAACGGTTTTGCCATATATTCATCAAAACCACTCGCTAAAATTTTCTCTTTATCGCCAGGCATGGCAAAAGCAGTTAGGGCAATAATGGGAATATAAGATAGATGAGGATCTTTTCTTATAATTCGACAGGCTTCCATTCCATCCATTTCTGGTAATTGAATATCAAGCAAAATCATATCAGGATTGACGGCTTTAGCTTGTTCTATGCCCGTTTCCGCATCAACGGCAACCGTTACCTGATAATTTTGCTGTTCAAGTAACATCACCATCAATTTAATATTGTTGGGATTATCTTCAATTAACAGAATGTGTTTTTGTTTATCTGTCATCATTCTGCCTCAAGAGGTTTTCGATATAATCAACAAATCCATGTTGGTCGAGATTAAATTTTTCGATAATGTCACTGACTTTTCCTGATAATTTATGTACATCATCTTCAGTAATAATTTTAGCCGTGACAATTACCACAGGAATATTATGCAGATGTTCTGCCTGCATATAGGCAACAACATCAAAGCCTGTCACACCCGGCATCATCAAGTCAAGAATAATCAGGTCAGGAACTCCTTTCTCCAATTGAATAATAGCTTGTTCACCAGAATAGGCTTTTTTAATATCTACATTATTATTTTGTAAATAGGTCGATATGAGTTCGATAGAGTTTGGATCATCGTCAACAATAAGTACAGAATATTCCTTTGTCATTGGCTTATCAAACGGGAGCCCCGCTGCAATAACTGCCCTCAAAATACTGTTTTTATTCACCGGTTTATTGACAATTGCTTTGGGTTGAATTGCAATACCGGTCAAATCAACATCGCCCATTTGAACTAAAATAAGCGGCATGGGTTCATCTGCTTGAGTGAAACTTTGACTCTGTTGAATTAGATCGAGTTCACGCTCACTCACCTCTGCGATGACAGCATCAATTTCATATTGCTTTATCATGTCATCAAGCTCTGCGACATGAGATGTTCGATAGACACCAATATCAGCCTCTTCTAGTATGGTTCTAATAATAGCGGCGCCACGGTCATCATGATTGACGATTAACACTTTTTTCTTACGTTTCAAATAAACACTTAGACTATCTTCACCACTAATAACCGAGCTATTATCGAGCGGCAACCAAATAGTGAAATCACTACCGACCGTTAATTCTGATTGCACCTCAATACAACCATAATGTAATTCAGTGAGTCGTTTGACCATGGCCAAACCTAAACCGGTTCCTTGGTATTTTTTTGAAAAAGAACCATCTAATTGCTCAAAAGGGGTAAATAAACGGGTCATATCCTCTTGAGCAATGCCAATGCCGGTATCTTTCACTGAAATTGAGATATAGTCTGCACGTCGTTTATCTTCCACATGACAAGGGGGTACGGTATTCACATGTAATTTTGTAGATACTGTAATGGTGCCATTATCAGGTGTAAACTTAGTTGCATTAGATAATAAATTAAATAATACCTGTTTAATTTTTCGTTCATCAGCTGAAATCTCACTGATTTGGGGATCAAACTCTAAATTAAGGTGAATATTATGCTTATTTGCTTTTTCTTTAATAATTGAGATTGAACGATCAACCACGTCATTTAAATCAAAATTAGTACAATTGAGCTCCATCTTGCCTGCTTCAATCTTAGACAAATCAAGAATATCGTTAATTAGACTTAATAAATGTTGGCCACTATCATAGATAACACTCATGCCCTCTTCTTGTTTCTCATTGACATCACCAAACAGGCTGTCTCGCATTGCTTCTGAAAAACCAAGAATAGCATTCAATGGTGTACGTAATTCATGTGACATATTAGCGAGGAATTCTGACTTCATCTTACTCGCTTCATCAAGCTGTTTATTTTTAAGCTCAATTTCTTCATTACGATCACGTAATTTCCCCGTCATGATCGTCATATCTTCATACTGGCGTATATTATGTAAGGCAACACCCGTTTGCACACATAAACGTTCTATAAACATTAGTTCATCATGTGATGCTTTTTCCCGAGACACCATCAAAAATACGCCTAAGCGTTTCTCCTGATAACTGACTGGCGTAATAATGACTGTTTTAGGTTTGATCCTGCCGAAGCCAACATCAATAATAAAATCATCATTATCAACATCATTTAAAATGATTTTTTTATCTGTTTTTGCACACTCACCAATTAAACCTTCACCCAATTTATATTGCTTTTTCACCCCATCATTAAGGCCGTGGGTAGCTTCACACTTGAGTATGCCTGCCCATTCATCAAAGCCATAAAAAGCACTCATCAGATAGTTATTATTGTCAGCCAATATATCCAATAAATGGGTCAGTACAACCACTCGATCTTGTGATGAGTTAAATTCTGTTAGAATTTTACTATGTGCTGAGTCATAACGAGCAATTTTACTAATACGTTCTTCAGCTTGTTTTTGTGCGGTGATATCACGTGCGGCGGCAAATACACCTTGCACAATACCCGATGAGTCACGATAGACAGAAGCGTTATATAAAACATGAGTAATCTGTCCATCTCGGCGACGAATAGACAGTGGATAATCTGTTACAAAACCTTCGGTAAATACTTTTTGATAGCCTGCTCGCGCATATTCTGGATCAGTAAAATAATTGGAGAAATCACTACCAATCAAATCATCACGGTCAATGCCTGTCACTTTTTCAGTAGCGTCATTAACGTCCATAATTTTACCGCCAACACTGATAGTCACCAGTGGATCCACACTGGATTCAATCAAACTACGCGTATATTCACCGACTTGTTTTAATTGCTGCTCGGCTGATTTTTGTTGGCTGATATCACGGGCAGCAGCAAATACACCTTCCACTTCACCCAGCTCATTCCTATACACCGATGCATTGTATAAAACCGGCGTAACGTGACCGTCACTATGACGTAAGTCGAGAGGATAATCACGTACCGAACCTTGTTCATACACTTGCTGATAGCCCGCTCGTGCATACTCTGGATCGGTGAAATAGCTAGTAAAATCGGTGCCAACTAATTGTTCACGTGTTCTACCGGTAACCGCCTCTGTTGCTTTATTGACATCGGTAATCGCACCATCTGGTGCAATGGTGACTAAGGGATCTAAACTAGACTCAATCAAGCTACGGGTATATTCACCGACTTGTTTTAATTGCTGTTCGGCTGATTTTTGTTGGCTGATATCACGGGCAGCGGCAAATACACCTTCCACTTCACCTCGCTCATTCCTATACACCGACGCATTGTATAAAACCGGCGTAACATGACCATTACTATGACGTAAATCTAAGGGGTAATCACGAACTGAACCTTGTTCATACACTTGTAAATAACCAGCACGAGCATATTCTGGATCAGTGAAATAACTGGAAAAATCAGTACCGATCAACTCTGCGCGTGTTCTGCCAGTAACCGCTTCTGTTGCTTTATTGACATCGGTAATAGCGCCATCAGGTGCAATAGTGACTAAGGGATCTAAACTAGACTCAATCAAGCTACGGGTATATTCACCGACTTGTTTTAATTGCTGTTCAGCTGATTTTTGTTGGCTAATATCACGTGCGGCGGCAAATACACCTTCCACTTCACCCGCCTCATTTTTATACACAGAGGCATTATATAAAACAGGGGTGGTATGCCCATCAACATGACGCAAATCGAGAGGGTAATCGCGAACCGAACCTTGATCGTATACTTGTTGATAACCTGCACGCGCATATTCTGGATCAGTAAAATAGCTGGTGAAATCAGTGCCAACCAATTGTTTACGTTTAAGCCCCGTCACTAGCTCCGTTGCTTTATTAACATCGGTAATCGCACCATCAGGCGCAATCGTCACCAATGGGTCTAAACTTGATTCAATTAAGCTACGTACATAATCAGCCGTATTCATTGACGTTGTTGGCATGCATCATCCTCACATAGAATATATCCCTACAAAATTCATGTCCTTCCGCCTAGGCTATACCTGCTCGATAAGAAACTCAAGCTATTCGCTTGAATCAGCCATAAGACAATGTTTTATTAAACTTGTTTGCAGGAATTGATTTCATTATGCGATAGTAAGTTTGCCAACAACGGCATAATGAGGGAAACCTCCACATCATTAGTAGGTAAAATGATGTCAATATACCAAGACTTGGGCGAAGTCGATCTCGCCCAAATGGCACTGGCTAGCACAGCAATGAAAGCTACGGCTGAGTCAGCCGAAGAAGAACAGCTTGGTTTTTTAATCGATGCCTCCGTACAAGCATCACTAAAAAGTCATTTAAAAAGCTCTTCTGTATTTTCACTGGCCGTTGGCCGTGAAAATAATAATAATGAGGTGGGGTGTTAAACCTTAACCATCTCTCAAAACAAACCCGCTTATTTTTAATAAATTTAAGCGGGTTCTTTTTTTGTTTCACAGTGGCTCATTCATCGTCTGATTGACTCCGCACGTCATTCTCGCATGTTTTTAGCGGGAATCCATCGATAGTGGACATATCAGTAAACTATGGAATACACGCCGTAAATACAACATAATCAACGTGTCCAAACCTCAATCACAGCAAGTAATTCAAGCAGATCTCGCACAAAAATGTGTTAATGCAAGACCTGACCCCATTTTTCTTTCTTTTTCAACAGCTTGACTTAAAATACAACGACGGTAATAATCGACCTGTGCTTAGGCACATCCATCGTCCCGATTCTAGGGGCATATCTAAAACATTCATAATTTGCAGGTTTTTATGAATACTCAAGAAATAATATTAAAAAACCTCGTCGAAGGTAGGCTTAATCATGCTTACCATGATGACAATTTTTTCGAGTGTTATATCACTCGAACTCGAGATTTGATCGATCTAAAGCTCGATCAAATAAAATTCACTCCACCCACAAAAGGTGGCCCGCTCTCAGAAGAGGGCGAAAACGTAGTTTTCAGGTCTGGCCTGAGAACTACGGTAAAAGTTGGTGATATGATAGTAAATATTGCCAAAAACATGTCTGGGGCTATCACCTATTACGTGATAGTTCTAAAAAAACCCATTCATGATTATTCATGGATAGGATATCTAGAAATGTGGGGTCTTGAACCGCTTATAAGCGGTTCCTAAACCACATTTCTTAAAAACGGAGAGCTCACGCTCTTCGTTTTTTTTTGCTTTTTTTCAGTGTAATGAAAGTATTTGTTTATACATGTTTCACAGGGACTCGTTTCATCATGGACTAAATTGCGCCCCATGGATCCCCGTTTTCACGAGGATGACGCTAACTCATCATTCGCAAGACAAATAAACTTAAGCAGAATAAAACATCAACTTAAAACGGCAAGCCACCGCCGCCACCCATTGGCATTTTGCCACCTAGGCCACGCATCATTTTAGCTAGGCCACCTTTTGCGCTCATTTTTTTCATCATTTTTTGCATTTGAGCAAACTGTTTTAATAGGCGGTTAACATCTTGAATTTGAGTGCCTGAACCTGCGGCAATACGTTTTTTACGTGAGCCTTTAATAATGTCTGGGCGCTGACGTTCTTTTTTAGTCATTGAGTTAATAATGGCTTCTAATTTACCGAGCTCTTTATCATTAACTTGGTTTTTAGCCGCTTCTGGAATATTACTCATGCCGGGCATTTTATCGAGCATCGATCCGATGCCACCCATATTGCCCATTTGACGCAGTTGATCACGAAAATCTTCTAAGTCAAAGCCTTTACCCTTTTTCATTTTGCTGGCTAATTTATCCGCAGCACCTTTATCAATTTTACGATGGGCTTCTTCAACTAAAGAGAGTACGTCACCCATGCCTAAAATTCGTGATACCACACGATCAGGATGGAAAGGTTCTAGGGCTTCGGTCTTTTCACCGACACCCATAAATTTAATCGGTTTACCGGTAATATGACGAATAGATAAGGCGGCACCACCACGGGCATCACCATCTGTTTTGGTTAAGATAACACCGGTTAATGGCAAGGCATCATTAAATGCTTTGGCTGTATTAGCCGCATCTTGTCCGGTCATGCTATCAACGGTAAATAATGTTTCTATCGGGTTGATGGCTGCATGAATGCGTTTGATCTCGCTCATCATGTCGTCATCAATATGTAGACGACCGGCGGTATCAATAATCACCACATCAACAAACTGTAGTTTTGCTTGTGCTATTGCTTGTGTGGCAATATCGACAGGATCTTGATCTGAGCTACTTGGGAAGAAGTGGGCATCGACTTCAGTCGCTAAGGTTTTTAACTGCTCAATCGCCGCTGGGCGATACACATCGGCACTGGCGACCATCACTGATTTCTTTTCACGCTCTTTTAACCAGCGTGCTAATTTGGCCACACTGGTCGTTTTACCCGCACCTTGTAAACCAGCCATTAAAATAACAGCAGGTGGTTGAGCATTTAGATTAAGTGATTCATTGGCCTCCCCCATTACTGCGGTCAGTTCATCATTAACCACTTTCACCAGAGCTTGACCTGGCGTTAAACTAGTCAATACATCTTGGCCCATAGCACGTTCTTTTACACGCTCAACAAACTCGCGCACAACGGGTAAAGCAACGTCGGCTTCAAGCAATGCCATGCGTACTTCACGCAGGGTGTCTTTGATATTGGCTTCGGTGATACGGCCTTGGCCACGAATTTTTTGTAGGGTACTACCTAATCTTTCACTCAAACTATCAAACATGATTCACCTTGAAAAAGGAACCGAGAATATCGGTGTTAATTATTTATTAGGATGATTATAGCCCATATACCCCAATAACTTGAAAATGTGTGGTGATAAAAATTAGTCTGATAGTGAGAACATCGTTTATCATTCAGCTTATGACTTACCAGAACATCATTCATCTATAAGGAATGAACACCCATGGCACTTGCTAATTCATTAGCTTTCCTACTCTACCTTTGCTGTAGTGCGGCATTGATACGTAATTTTGTCCAACGTGATCAACAAAGCTCGATATTATTCCCGGTTAGTATTTTAACGCTAGTTGCGCTTATCGCCCATGCGGCAGATATTAGCTTTACCATGAAAAATGCGGGTGGCTGGGATTTAAGCCTGTTTAGCACTATCGAAGTCGCTACCTGGTTAATGGCATTTATTGCTTTTGTCATAGGGCCCAAACTAGCTAAAGCACATCCCGGCATAGTGGTCTATCCGATTGTCGCTCTCAGTCTGGTGCTACGAACAAGCTTGCCTAGCGAACAGGCCTCGGTATTAAGCAATCCGGCATTAGAGTGGCATATTCTATTATCGCTTGCAGCCTATAGTTTATTTACTTTAGCTGCCATTCAGGCCGTTGTTTTAGCCATTCAAGAACAGCAATTACGTCAGCGCCATATGGCGGGCTTGATTCGTAAATTACCACCCTTACAATCAATGGAAAACAGCTTATTTCAACTAATTTCGGTAGGTTTTATCTTTTTATCGATTGGTCTGTTTACTGGTTTCTTATTTTTGGAAGATATCTTTGAGCAACAACTTCTGCATAAAACCATTTTATCGATCATTGCTTGGTGTGTATTTGTCACTTTATTATGGGGTCGAAGACAATATGGTTGGCGTGGTAAAACGGCCATCAAATGGACTTTAATTGGTTTTTCATTTTTAGTTCTGGCTTATTTTGGTAGCAAACTTGTACTTGAATTTATTATTACTAAGGTTTAAGGAAATAGCTGCCTCATTATGTTAGAAACAACGTCTATTGCTTTATTATTTCTGATTTTATTTATATTGCTGCTGCTGTCTGCCTTTTTCTCTAGTTCAGAAACGGCATTAATGTCTTTAAATCGCTATCGCTTACGTCATTTAGAAAGTGAGGGCCATGCGGGCGCTGTCAGAGCAAGTCAATTACTCGCCCGTCCCGATCGTTTAATTGGTTTGATTCTACTCGGTAACAACTTTGTTAATATTTTTGCCTCCGCGATTGCCACGGTGATTGGGGTTAAGTTGTACGGAGAGAACGGTATTGTCATTGCCACTTTTGCCTTGACCCTGATTGTGCTGTTATTTGCTGAGGTCACGCCTAAAACACTGGCCGCCTTACACCCTGAGCGTATCGCTTTTCCGGCTAGTTTTATTCTAAAACCACTATTAATACTACTTTATCCATTAGTGTGGTTTACCAATGCCATTACTAATCGCTTGTTAAGACTATTAGGGGTGTCACCAGAAGATTCTTCTAATGCGGCAATAAACACTGAAGAACTACGCATGGCTTTAATGGAAGCTGGCAGCATGATCCCTAAACGTCATAAAAAGATGTTGGTGAGTATTCTTGATTTAGAAGAAATGACCGTCAATGATGTTATGGTGCCTAGAAATGAAATAGAGGGTGTCGATATCAATGCCAGTCTTACTGACATTATCAAGCAGCTCTCTTATTGTAGTAATACCCGTTTACCTGTCTACACTGACAGTTTGGATAATATTATTGGTATTCTCCATGTGAGAAAAGCCTTACATTTACTTGCGGAAAATAATCTAACTAAAGACACATTTAACGGCATTGTCAAACAGGGTTATTTTGTGCCCGAAAATACGCCACTCAATACCCAGCTTATTCAATTTCAACGCCATCGCAGACGTACCGGTCTTGTGGTTGATGAATATGGTGATATTTTAGGCCTTATCAGCTTAGAAGATATCTTTCGTGAAATCGCCGGTGAGTTTACTGCAGACTTAATTGATGAAGATAAAGATATTCATCCACAAGAAGATGGTAGCTATCTGATCAATGGTTCTGCTAATATCAGAGAAATAAATCGTAATAACAATTGGGATCTTCCTACCGATGGCCCAAAAACAATTAATGGTCTAATATTAGAGTTCTTAGAAAGTATTCCAGATCCTGGTGTAAGCTTACGAATTAATAATTACGTTATCGAAGTGGTACAAACAGCAAATAATACGATTAGGACAGTTCGTATTAGAAATGCAGAACCGCATATGGAGACATCTTAAATGGCAGCATTCCGAATAAAACTCTGCGGACTCAATAATATTGATGCCAGCTCTCTAAAGTCAATGCTGAGTCTTGCCGGTGACCAGCTGACGCATGACTGGGAAATTGTCTCCTCTGCCCAAGCGGAGCTTTATATCTATTCTTTTGATAGTGATGAAGGTAAAGAGGCTTGGCAGCAACATAATGATCAAGCGCTATCTGCATTATTATCAACTGATGGTTCGTCTTCAGAGCCTGTTGATATTGTGTTAAAAAAACCACTGCGAACTAAAAATTTCTCTATCGCACTGAATGATATTGAAGAGCAAATGAAACAAGGGAGTAAACCTAGAAAGAAAGGCAAAAACAGCCCGTCCTTCATTTCTTCTTTATTATCTAAATTATCGACTGTCTTTACTAAAAAATCACCTTTTGCTAAAACAGCACTGAACTTTTCTTTACCAGAACAAGATGCAGATAACACTAACACCCTTGTAGATCCAAGCTCACTGAAAAAATGGCTCAAGAAATTAGAAAATAAAGAAGCCCATATCCAAATAAGCGATATCTTAGGCAATCTTACTCCCCTAAACCGAACAGATGTGCCTACACAAACTCGTTTGGAGCTCTTAGAATTGTATGAGCATCCAATTGCTAGATTATTGCATAGTCAATTAGCTAAAGGGACCAAAACATCATCAGCGAGTCATAGTACCTACACAAAAACGGTTCATGCTTATAGCTCATTACTGGAAGAACTGAGCCTTGGTTACCAAACTGTTGTTAATGACTTTTTTCAACAAGCTAAACGGCCTAATACTAATAAGCAGTATTGTTATGCCATTAACCGCACAGCTGAATATTTAAGTTTATCTATCGTGTTTGCCTACAATCATTATCATGCGATTCCTAATAATGCTTTAAATAGTCTTCATCAACTCTATTTATATAATGAGTTCCATGCCACTTTAACAACAGTACCGACACTTAACAAAGTATCTGCCAGTCATTCTTTTTCTCATATTTATCTTCGTGTGTTATTACTTGGTATTGCTAACCCTTCCCAATTAGATCGACATGAAGTGGTCGATCTCTATAATTTAGTCGCGGCACTCACTGATAAAATCAGTCTGCGTCCATTAGCCAACGAAGATATAGCTTCGTCTTCTGCGCCTGTAGTTGCAGGGCATTTCTGCGTTGATACTTCTAGTAATAGAATGCCTGTGCCAGTGGCAGAAACAGCAGTAGAAATTCGCTCTCTACCGCAATCGAGACTATTAGATACTCACCAACTTCTGGTAGAAATCGAACAGGTTTTTCAGCAAGAAACAACGGCGGTCAATCAAGATATATCAGTTGCAGATATTCAATTATTGAAAAAGGTCATACCGCAATTTAATACCACTTACTCACGACGATATAAACGTAAAGCGTGTGAAGATGCACCTAAACTCAATATTGAAATTGGCTTGTCAGCGATCCATGTCAGTCTAATTAATGGCTCGCCATCTCAAGAGGCTAAGTGGACGATTCATAACCGTGGTAGCGGCGGCATGATGATAAGTAGCCAAGATTATGATGCTTACCATCTTAATATCGGCGATAGCATTGGTATATTTGAACACAAATCACAGCCCAAATTAGCCGTTATTCGTTGGATGGTGACCAGCAAAGAAGGTCTCACCCACATTGGTTTAGAAATCAAAAAGACACAAATAAAAGCTGTCAGCTTAACGCCTAAAAATAAAGCTGAAATATTCCTAGGGCTCCTATTACCAGGTTCTAATGATGCAAAACAAGAAGCCACTATTCTGGTCAGCAAAGGCACATATCTTCCACTACAAGAATTAACCGTGAGTGAAGGCAGTAAAAGCTATAAAATATCTGTCAATACACTTATTAATAATTCATTTAATGATGAACAATTTAGCTTTAAAATCAAACAATAATAAACACGCTATCTAGAACACTTTAGGAAATACTATGCGAATTCTGTTCAAATTACTCTTTTTGCTTATTGCCCTCGTCATTGTTGGCTTGATTGCTTTGCCTTTTGTCGTTGATCCTAATGATTATAAACAAGAGATATCAGAGCAAGTAGAAAAAGCCACCGGTCGTCAATTAACACTGAAGGGCGATATAGAGCTTTCAGTATTTCCTTGGATCGCACTTGAATTAGGGCCTTTATCACTTAGCAATGCAAAAGGATTTAAAGCCGATACCTTTGCTCAAGTAGATGCAACTCAAATACGCATTAAATTGATGCCGCTGCTAAGCAAACAACTAGAAATGGATACTATTATTTTAGATGGTTTAGTGCTGAACCTAGAAAAAAATAAAGCCGGACAAACAAACTGGGATGATCTTGCCGGTTCTGATAATGCTAACAAAGAAAGTGAAAAAAGTGATACTCAGGAAAGTGGTTCAAGTGAGCCCGTTCTTGGTGCCATTAGTATTGCCGGTGTCCAACTGACTAACGCGAATGTTTTATGGTCAGATGCTAGCAAAGCTGAAAGCTTTCAATTGAAAAACTTAAATCTAAGCACAGATCCTTTAGTTCCAGGTAAACCTACAGCTGTAGATATGAGTTTCAGTCTGCTGAGTACACAACCTCAAGCAAGTGTAGACGTCAGTTTAAATACCAAACTTATGGTTGATCTGGATACACAACATTATTCACTCACTGGACTAAACTTTGCTACTCAAGCAGCAGGAGAAGATCTGCCTTTCTCTACCGCGGCTATTACACTAAGTGGTGATATTGATGTCGATATGCTTAAGCAGCTGATTGCTATCGATGACTTATCATTATCAGCTCAAGTAGCTAATGCTCAACAATCAATTGATGCTAAATTATTTGCCAATATTAGTAGTAATCTGAACACACAGCAGAGCTTACTAAAAGGCTTTGATTTAACCGCTGAGATTGTCGATCCTGCCCTACCAGGTGGAAAAACAGACATTAAAGTCACCACAGATATATCCGCTGATCTGCAACAGCAAACTGTGGCTGTTTCAGATTTACTGCTCACCGTGCATGACTTAATCATTAACGGTAATATTAATGTCAGCAAGCTATTATCAGACAACCCTAATTTTACCGGTCAAATCAATGTTGCCGCCTTTAACCTACGTCAATTAGCCAATAGCCTAGCAATTGAATTACCCGAGATGGCAGATAGTAGCACACTAGAATTAGTTCAATTAGCCACTGAGTTTAGTGGTTCAACTAAGAGTTTTAATGCTCAGCAACTTAATGTCACACTTGACCAAAGTAAATTGTCAGGCCAAGTCGCCGTCACCAACTTTGATAATCCTGCTTTAAATTTTAAATTAACACTCGATGAAATTGATGTTGATCGCTATTTACCGCCCGTTACTGAACAGCAACAAGCAGCACCGCCTGCCGCTACAGCTGCCGCAGGTGCTAGCCAACTTCCCTTAGATACCTTAAGACAGATCAATGCTAAAGGGTCTTTTGATATAGGCAAATTAAAAATCAGCGGTACACATAGTGAAAAAATACATCTCGACGTTAATGCCGCGGGTGGTTTGATTAAACTCAGTCCAATGAGTGCCAATCTTTATCAAGGCCAATATCAAGGCGATGTCGCCCTTGATGCCCGAGGCAAAACATTAAAATTATCTATTAATGAAAATTTAGCAGGAGTACAAGCGGGCCCCCTGTTAAAAGATCTTAGTGGCGATGATAAAATTTCAGGCATTGCTAATGCTCAAGTGAAATTATCAGCTAACGGTAAAACAGTCGATCAAATCAAACAAACACTGACCGGTAGTGGCCAATTTTCTTTTACTGATGGTGCCCTTAAAGGCATTAATGTGGCTGAAAGTATTCGTAAAGCTAAAGCCTTATTAAAAGGGGAAACATTAGCACCGTCAGATCAGCCTCTGCAAACTGATTTTTCTAGCCTATCAGGTTCTTTTACGGCTAATAATGGTTTGATTAGTAATCAAGATCTTATTACCAAGGCCCCCTTATTACGTCTCAATGGTGCAGGTACTGTTGATTTGGTCAAAGAGGAAATTGATTATGGTCTAAAAGTAACAATTACCGGCAATACAGAAGGCCAAGGCAGCATTGATCTCGCTGACTTAAAAGGTTTAACTATTCCAGTCAAAGTAAGCGGTACCTTTGCTGAGCCAAAACCAACCGTTGACCTTGCCAGTATATTTAAAGAACAAGCAAAACAAGAAATAAAAGCCAAAGTGGCTGATAAGCTAAAAGATGAACTAGGTGGTGAGTTAGGCGGCTTATTAGGAGGTATTATTGGCACGCCAACAACTGATGAGCCAGCGACCACGACAGAGCAAACGAAACAAACACCTGCTGCACAAGCTGCTCCTGAGACTGAGGCTGAGACTAAGGCTGAACCAGAGCCTGCTCCCTCTCTCGAAGATCAAGCTAAAGATGCACTAAAAGATAAGCTAAAAAGCTTCTTCTAAATTTTAACATCCGCTTTTATAGCTGATGTTAAACCTAAACCTGACATAACAATGAATTTCAGCTCGCAATTATTAGCTTGGTTTGACCTGCATGGCCGAAAAGACCTGCCTTGGCAACAAGCGCCCACGCCTTATCATGTGTGGTTATCAGAAATAATGTTACAACAGACTCAGGTGAGTACTGTTATTCCTTATTATCAACGATTTACCCAACAGTATGACAACCTTCACGCTTTAGCTAATGCACCTGTTGATGATGTACTCGCCTTATGGACTGGTTTGGGGTATTACGCTCGGGCCAGAAACCTACACAAAGCCGCTACTATCATTCTCGAACACCATAATGGTGAGATGCCAACAAACTTAGATGCCTTGATTTCACTGCCAGGCATTGGTCGTTCAACCGCGGGCGCCATAATGTCCTTAGCACACAAACAACGCTTTGCCATTCTCGATGGCAATGTTAAACGTGTCTTAACTCGCTATAAAAAAATCTCTGGCTGGCCAGGTAACAAAGCTATTGAAAATAAACTATGGTTGATTGCCGAGCAATTATTGCCCAGTGAACGTATTGCACATTATATTCAGGCTCAAATGGATTTGGGTGCCACAGTCTGTACACGCAGTAAACCGAAATGTGATATTTGCCCATTACAATCCAATTGCCAGGCATTTCAGCATGATATTCCGCAAAACTACCCAGAATCAAAACCGAAGAAAATTATTCCAACACGTAAAATAAATTGGTTAATTTTGCAATCTGATGATCAAAAAGTACTATTGCAACAGCGGCCAAACTCAGGCATTTGGGGCGGGTTATGGAGCTTTCCAGAGGTAGACTGTATGGATAATATAGCTGAATTATGTCTAAATAATTACCAGATTAATATAACGGGAATTACTGTCGCACCTAGCTTTAAGCATGTTTTCAGTCATTTCAAGCTAGACGTACACCCTCACTTAATCAGCTCCAGTCAAGCCAGTAATAATATTAGTGAGAATAATAGTTCAACATGGTATAAAATAAGTGATGCTTTACTGCTCGGCTTGCCCGCACCAGTAAAAACATTCTTACAATCATTAGATAAACTGAGGGAATAATGGCAAATACCGTCCATTGTGTTAAACTGCAACGAGAAGCTGATGGGTTGGATTTTCCACCCTATCCTGGTGAGCTTGGCAAAAAGATCTATGAGTCTGTTTCGAAAGAAGCATGGCAAATGTGGTTGGGCCAACAAACAATGTTAATCAATGAAAATCGATTATCATTGGCAGATCCGAAGTCACAACAGTTTCTTAAAGAAGAACTAGAAAAGTTTTTCTTTGGCGAAGGTTCTGCACCACCAGCAGATTTTGTAGCTGAATAAATTTTTAATAAAATAATAGTAAAGTATAGAGGTTAGTAGTTATGGCAGAGCAAGTTACTGGAACCGTTAAATGGTTCAACGATGCAAAAGGTTTCGGTTTTATCGAGCAAGCAAATGGTCCTGATGTATTCGTACATCACAGCGCGATCCAAGCTGATGGTTTCAAATCATTAGCAGAAGGTCAATCTGTAACAATGGAAGTTACACAAGGTGCAAAAGGTCCACAAGCTGAGAATGTTACTCCAGCTTAAACTGATCTCGCATTAGATATTAAAAAAGCTGCTTGGGTTTCCCAAGTGGCTTTTTTTTTATTTCAAATTCTAGGTACAATAATGGCCTATGAAAGTATTCAGTTTTAAAAATATTCGTATTATTGCTCTTCTTGCACTTCTAGCAAGTGCCGCTGTATATACAAAAGAACAACGTCTTAATACAACATCTTGGTATCAACCCATTGATGTTGTCATCTACCCCATCAATGGTGATGCAGATCCTAAAACTGAGCTCTATATTCAAGCGCTAAGTCCAAAACACTTCAAAGATATCGAAGACTTTTTTATCCGAGGTTCCAAGAAATACCAGCTCTTGGTTGAAAAGCCTATAATGCTATCACTTGGCGATACCATCCAGTCTCATCCCCCTCCCCCCCCCGAAGATCGCTATAACAAACTCAAAGTGATGTTATGGAGTATGAAACTCCACTACTGGACATACAAAAACACGCCTGATGATATTTCTAATAAAAATAGAATCCGTTTATATGTACTCTATCATCAAGGTTCCAATGAAAAAGAACTTGAACACTCTCTAGGCCTACAAAAAGGTTTGATCGGAATTATTCATGCCTATGCAAAAGCAGCCCAAAACAAACAAAACTCTATCGTTGTGGCCCATGAAATATTGCATACAGTTGGAGCAAGCGATAAATATCGTTACGAAGATCTTCAGCCTGTTTATCCTGAAGGTTATGCCAAGCCTAATCAAAAACCACTTTTTCCTCAGCGCTATGCTGAAATTATGGCGGGAAGAACACCAATTACTACAGCCCAAGCTAAAATGCCCAAAGACTTACGGTTTTGTATTGTTGGTGAACAGACAGCTAAAGAAATCCACTGGATAACATCTCCATGACAATTATCAATCCTAGTCAGTTTATTCAAACACATCACTATGGTGTGCTTTCCACACATTCATTATCTGAACCAGGTTATCCTTTTGGATCAGTAACGCCCTACATAATTAGTGCAGATGGTGATATTGCTATATTCATTAGTCATTTAGCCGAGCATACACATAATATTGAAGCCAACCCTAAAGTCTCACTAACACTCTTTGATTCAGAGGATGCCGATAATCCAAGTGCCGGTGCAAGAGTGACTTGTTTAGCAAATATTGAAAAAGCAGGTGATGAAGTAGAACTGCGTAAAAGTTATCTTCAGCAATTCCCAGAGTCTGAAATCATATTAGATCTCCCTGGCTTTAACTTTTACCTGTTAAAGTTAACTAAAATCCGACTGGTTGCAGGTTTTGGTCAAGTTAAATGGCTAAATGCCACAGCTTTATCACTTTAAAATAGCTGCAGAATCGTCTATCACCAAATGTTTAAATGCAGACATTAATGCTGTCAAACGTTTGCCATTACGATGTACTAAATACCAATGGCGCATGATTGGAAATGATTCCACATCTAAAACGACTAACCTTCCTAAGGCCAGCTCTAATTCCAGTGTATGGTGAGAAACGATTCCCAATCCTAAACCAGCCTCAACAGCTTGATTTATAGCTTCATTACTACTCATTTCCATTACCGAACTGATACTGTAACCACTCTGTTCAAAAAAGCGTTCCATGGCGATACGTGTTCCTGAACCATGCTCACGCATAATGAATGTTTCCTGTTGCAACACGGAAAGAGGTATTGATTCCTGTTCAGAAAGCGCATGACCTTTAGGAGCAATAACCACTAATGGATTATCTAAAAATGCTGTCGCCTCAACATCCATACTTTCTGGTGGCTGCCCCATAATGACCATATCGACTGTATTTTCACCTAAATGTTTTAATAGACTTTCACGGTTAGTAACATCGAGATTAATTGTAGTTCCAGAAAAGCGCTTATAAAATTCACCTAGTAATTTTAGTGCGAAATAATTGGCTGTTGTCGCAACAGCAATGGTTAAACGCCCTCTTTCACTACCTCGAACCTCATCCATCACATCATTTAATTCAACTAATTGCTGACTAATATTTCTAGCATAGTTCAGTAATTCATCTCCGGCCTCAGTTAAAAATAACTTTTTACCAAGTCGTTCAAATAAAGGCATGCCCACTTCAGACTCTAACTGTTTGATTTGCATAGATACTGCGGGCTGACTTAAGAATAGCAATTCAGCCGCTTGGGTATAACTTAGCTGCTGAGCTACCGCTTCAAATATCTGTAATTGTCGAATAGTTATGTTCATACCACGCATCATAAGCGTTTCTTATGCATAAAATCAAAACAATTGAGTTTTATTTATAGTAAAAATACCCTACACTTCTACTACGTTAAAAAAAACGTACAAAACCGAACATTAGGAATGCGAACAATTCGCGCCACTCACTAATAAAAAAGGTACTTATAATGGATCAATCATCACGTTACGCAGATCTTAGTCTTAAAGAAGACGATCTAATCTCTGGCGGCAAACACATGCTTGTCGCATACACAATGACACCGATGCCAGGTTTCGGTGGTTATTTAGAAACAGCCGCTCATTTCGCAGCTGAATCTTCAACAGGTACTAACGTTGAAGTTTCAACGACCGATGACTTCACCAAAGACCTTGATGCGATGGTCTACGAAATTGATGAAGCTAAAGGCGTTATGAAAATTGCCTACCCAAGTGACTTATTTGACCGTAACGTTATTGACGGCCGCACAATGGTCGTATCATTCCTAACTCTTGCTATTGGTAATAACCAAGGCATGGGCGACGTACAGTGTGCACAAATGCAAGA
>ENA-ORXI01001227-ORXI01001227.1-sediment-metagenome-genome-assembly--contig:-NODE-1227-length-20267-cov-5.339227_pt1 | contig 20267 bp, 18 predicted proteins | sample MGYA00237861_ERZ511468 | MGnify/ENA primary metagenome ERZ511468 (study PRJEB26299, sample SAMN06266213) | sediment metagenome | isolation source: Hudson Canyon methane seep mesocosm | place...
TAACCACCAGTGCATCACCTTTTTGTGCAGTTGATCGCATCAGTCTTTTGTTTTTATGGGCTATTCCCGTTACCGTCACTACCATTGCAAACTTAGGGTTCTTTTTAGTATCCCCCCCAGTAACAATAGCTCCGTAACGAGTTGCCGCGCGTTCAACCCCCTTCATTACCTCTCGTACAAAGCTTACTTTTGTATCAGGGGGCATTAGAAGTGCAACTGTCACTGTTTTTGGACAGCCTCCTGCCGCAACGACATCACTTATTGCATGTGAAACACCAAGGTCGCCAACGCATTCAGCTCCAGATAAGCCAAGTTGATACGCGATGTTAAAGCCTGAACGATCTGTGTTAATAACAAGAACTTCTTCATCGGTAATGGATATATCGACAAATGCAGCATCATGACCGAAGCCATCAAGTAGCAAGTTTGAAGGATGTAATGAGTCAATTATTTCGCGGACAATAAATCTCTCACCAACTTCATCTAGTGTTTTCATATCATCGATATTATTTTTCATTTTACCGGATTCATTGTCTTAAAGGGTTTCAAGATAAATCATTATAGTATATTGGTGTACTTTTTTTGAATAATGGCTTAGATATTAGAAGTAAATAGAGGGGGTATGCAGACATATATTTTTATGAAACTTTAAAAATTTGATTATGAATTGCGTTTAAATCATGTAGGGGAAAATTAATAAATCCCCATAATGTATTAAGCGGAGCTAGAATGGCTAATTTTCATAAAAAAGTTTTGATACTAAGGAATATACTTTCTGGAAATGCAGAAGGAGAAGTATCTGATGATGACTTTTTTGGTTTATTTGATTCAGTCACTGAAAAGCTTTTCCCAGTTGATTTGCCTAGAAGAGAACAACTAAGAGAATTGATTTATACAGGAAAAGTAAGTATTGGAACATCAATATTAACTAATATTGATAGCGAACAAACGCTTAATGCCTGCACCGTCTTAGATACTGATTTACATCAGGATTTTAATAAGCTTAAAAAGGAAATTGAACAATCCTCTATCGCAGGTATGGGCGTTGGGTTTTCGCTTAACTCTACCGATGACCCCGCTCAGACACTTTATAAATTAAATAATATATTACAGAATGTTAATTCAAAGTGTCGCCGCCCAGTAGCAGGCATTACAAACCTAGATGCTTCTCATCCGAAAATCATGGACTATATAGGCGCAAAAAGAGAAGCTGATTTTGGGAGTTTTAAATTCAATATTTCGGTGTCGGCAGGTGATGCTTTTATGCAAAGCATTATCAATAAAACAGCATCAGAAAAGGATAGTGCCATATTTTCTGCCATTGCAGAGAATATGCATTATTCAGGTGAACCTGGGCTACTTTTTTTAGAACGAATGCAAGCTCAAAATCCTGTTCCTGATATTAAATTTGAAAGTTTTTCACCTTGTGCAGAACTACCTATGGGTAAAGGAGAGGCGTGTCAGTTTAGTTATATTAATTTAAGTCAGATGATAATCAAGGACAGTAATAATAAAAAAGTGATAAATTTTGACTCAATTGTATGTGCTAGTAAGGTTTTAACCAGAGCATTAGATGAGTCCGTGCAAATAAGTATTGATAATGCTGTATTTGATACTAAGGTATTAAGCTCAAAAAGAAGAATTGGGATTGGCGTTTGTGGTTATGCCGATTTATTAACTGAACTAGGTGTTTGTTATGGCTCAATCGAAGGTAATCTTATTTTACAAGAAATACTCACGCTAATAAACTTTTCCTCAAAAGAAGAAAGCATGCTCCTAGCTGCTGAAAAAGGGGCTTTTAGTGCTTTTTCTAGAAGTAAATATGTAACGGACAGACAATTTATTATGCGCTTTGCTAAGCAAGGCTCTATTGCTCATGAAAGCTGGCAAGCTCTTAATAAAGATATATTAAAGTTTGGCTTGAGAAATAGCTCAACTATAGCGCTACCTCCAACGGGTAACTCTTCATTGTTAGTTGGCGCATCTAATAGTATTGAGCCACATTTTTCTTTAATTAACCCATTTACAAAAGCCCCAATTAAAACTGCGGTAAATTTGGTTCAGGAGACAATGGGCTGGGATGAAGAAAAAACCACAACGATGCTAAAAACATATAATGATAATGATGAAAATAGCTTAGCTAATAATCACTTCTTGGCACAGAGACTTAGAACTGCGACTGAAATTACTCCTCAAGAACACTTAAGTGTTGTGGTAGCTGCACAGCCTTGTATTGATGATGCAATTTCAAAAACAATTAATATGCATAATTCGGCTACCCCAGAGGATATTTCTGACATATTAAAACAGGCATATCAGGAAGGAGTAAAAGGGATTACTATTTTTAGAGCGGGGTGCCTAAGTGAACGAAAAACCTTTAAAAAAGGAGGGGTTGTTGAGGGTAATTCACGCCTACATGAATGAAAAAAATTATAGTTGTTTTGATTATAATGAAGTGACTTTTCAGTTTTCATTAATAGAAATTCAATTGGGTTTAATATATCTTAAATTATGTGTCCGGTTTAGTGTAGCTTCATCAAATGTAGAAGTTAGAGTGTATGATAATTAGCCCCATAGATAATGATTTGTTATGTTTCATTCCTCAGCAAGTTTAACCAACTATTTTAGTCGGCTTAATGTGACGTTATAAAATTTTGAAAGAATAAAATGCCTTAAAAAGTAGGTAAAACCCTGTTTTTTAAAAGGAATCAAAAGCCCCGTTTCTGGTCTGCTTTTTATGGTTCGCACACTAAAAGGTTAACCTGTTTGTTGCCAACTTTAACAGGTTGAAAATAAGAGTTTGAGGTGACAGAGTAATGGATACGCTGTGGGGTGTTCAGTTTTTTCCTCCAGTGTCAGCTATTCAACTCTACCCGTTCATTTGAAGGAATCACATATATGAAAAATAGTAATTGCCAAACCATCTTTGATGCATTGGAAAAACAAGGTGTACAACTTACACCTGAATATAAAAACAAAGTTCAGAGTAAAATTGATAATATTGTTAGCTATGAGCCAAGGGTTGGTGTCTTTGGTAAAACTGGTGTTGGAAAATCTAGTTTATGCAACGCGCTTTTTGGCCGAGATGTTTGTGATATTAGTGATTTTGAGGCTTGTACTAGGGAACCACAAGAGGTCGTATTGTCTATTGGTGAAAAAGGCCTGAAGTTGTTAGATGTACCCGGTGTTGGAGAAAGTAGAGATAGAGATCAGGAATATGCCAAACTGTACAAAAGCTTATTACCTGAACTTGATCTTATTATTTGGGTATTAAAAGGAGATGACAGAGCCTTTACGTCAGATGAATCGTTTTACAAAAAGCTTGTAAAACCTTATATAGACTCTGGCAAGTCATTTTTTATGGTCATAAATCAAGCGGATAAGATTGAGCCATTTAGAGAATGGGATGAAGAAAAACGGAGCCCTGGAATAAAACAAGCACAAAATATTGAAGGTAAGCGCAGAGCTGTTTCTGGATATTTTGATTTGCCTTTAGATCAAATCATAGCCGTATCTGCCAACGAGAGGTTTGGGCTAATTGATTTAGTTGACTCTATTGTTCACTCTTTACCAGACGATAAAAAAGCAACTGTATTACGTGAAGTAGAGGAAGGGAATAGGTCTAAAAAGGCAGAAAAAGAAGCAGATGATGGATTAGTCAAAACCATTATAGATATAGCTGTAGACTTTCTTCCAGTCCCTGATGCCGTAAAAGAGCCTGTAAAGAAAGTATTAAAAACCGTATCTGAATCAAAAATATGGCCGTGGAACTGGTTTTAATATGAATATATCAATTCAATATGAGGGTGAACTTGATGAATTAATATTACTACACCCGACTTTTTCATCATTAAAGCACTCTGAAATAGCAAAAACAGATAAGCGCAGCTGGTCTCGTAGGGGAGAAGCTTTAACATATGATATACAGACAATGTTTATAGGAAAAACAGGGTATGGGAAGTCAACTACAGTTAATAAATTCTTTGGAAGCTCAATAATGCAGACTAGCGATATTGAGTCATGTACTCGATCAGCTCAGAGTTTTGAGTTTAAAATCAGTGATGAACATTACTTTTCATTTGGAGATCTTCCTGGTATAGGTGAAAATCAGCAAAGAGATGAAGAGTATCTTTCATTGTATTCAAAACTTATAAATAAAACAGATGTTGTTATTTATGTACTTAGAGCTGACATGAGAGATTTTTCAATAGATGAAGAGGTATGCAATAAATTATTTTCTCAATATGAGAAAAAAAATGTTATTTTCGCTGTAAATTTTTGCGATAAAGTAGAACCTATTAATAGGTCGCTACCATTCAAGCCGACACCAGATCAGCAAGTTAACATTGATAAAAAAGTTAGTTTAGTAAAAGAAATATTTAACTCTGTAAATGCAGTTATCCCTTATAGTGCAGAAACTGGCTGGAATATTAGATTGCTCGGAGAAGAAATTATCAATGTGATTAGTAACTCATCAGAAATAAACATACAGAAAACTTACTGATGTTACGTAAATGCGTAGCTAACAAGGCTATACAATCGGACTCTGCAGCTGTCACGCCGTTGATGTCGGCGTTATTTATTTTCTGCGAAGGTAATAGCAGAAAAGAAAACCCTTAGTTGAAAGAGCTGAAGCTGAGTGCTGTGAAGCCAGATTGATTTGAAAACATGTAAACTGACGCGGTGAACACCATCCTGTGAAAAGAATGATTTTCTTTTTCCAAGTCGGTAGTGAAAACAAGAAAAAGCCAAAGAGCTGAAAGAGCATGAGCTGAGTTCTAATATTTGCCAAATATGGTGTAGAAAAAAGAAATGCTGACGATTGCCACGGCACTTAATTGAAGAAAAAAAGACAAAAAGAAACAGAGCTTTACTTTTTTGCTATAACGACCAAAATCATCTTGCCTTAATTCTTCTAATACGAAGTTTATCTTGCTGGAAATAAGTCAGCACCCTACGTAGTTATGAGGCTGAATATAGCAAGTTATTTTAATGGTTATTCCAGTAAATATAATTTTTCGACAAGCAGGCTTGGGGCGGTAGCTGTCTATTACTTGATGTTCCAGTTTTTAATTATTGCTTTTGTGAAACACTAGTTCCCACGCGCTGCGTCACTGCCATTAAGTTAAGAGTTTATTGCTTAATAATCAATGAGCTATACTGTTGGGTTAGATTTTTTAGCGAAGCAAAAAACGTAACCCAACAACTTGCTGATTTATGGGGAATTGTCGGGTTACGTTATCGCGCTTTGCTTGATAAGCTAACCCAACCTTGTATAAGTTATTGTTTAACATGAGTTTATACCTTAACTTAATGGCAGTGACGCGCTGCGTGGGAACTCAGACGCGACGCGCCTGCGTCATATAATTGAGTAAGAAATGCCGTTGTTATTCTTGATGCTCTACGCTGGCGCGTATAAAAACTGCTACCACGCAGCGCGTGGGAGCCAGATGCTACCCCTCCAGTTTTCAGTGTTTTCTAAATTCAAGTAAAAAAACTGGAACATCGAGTATTAGTAAAAATAAAATATTTTATTTTTTACACCACACCACACCACATTATGAATTCCTTTGATGCCATGATGTATTATTAATACGCACTAAAAACAATATATTTTTAGAGACGCTTGGTTTTTAACCTGTTTTTTGTTTATAGCAATTTTTGTTTTTAAATTTCCTGCAATATGTTTTTTTACTCTTTATTTGTTTAGAGTGATTAAAGCGCCATGCAAATTTGGCAACGTGGTTATTGGAATAAGACATAATTAATTTTTTTAAAAGTTAGAAAATTTTTTTTGATTGGCAAAATCATGAGCAATAGCCCAACCAATGCTCTCTGTAATAGCAAATGCAGTACTTGCATTTAAAGCATTCCCCCATACAGGAACCCAGCCAACTAGAACCTGAGAAAGCCCACGACCAACCATCGTAGCCGTATAGGTGGCTAATGCTGTTTTAGCAGAAGATTCAGAAATCTCAATATCAAAAACAAACCCAAGCGAAGCAATCATACTGACTTGTAAGGGGACAATAACGGCACTATCTGAACCAGGGATTTGAGCCAAACCTCCGCCAGCTACCGCGCAAGCTGAAGCAGATGCATGAATAATTGCATGGGATGAGGATCGTTGTGAATCACTTAATGACGCCATATAAACACCTTGAAATAGGTTGAAAAAATATATTTTATTTATCAGCTAGGAACTTATGGATATTAATAAATCCATAAGTTCTTGTATGATAATTTGGTGGCTAAGCTACTAATGGAGCAGCATTTTTACTGCTAATATTTATGGAGCAATTACTAACATAATTAAAGTGGTGCATTGAAAAATACATTTAAGTGATCTTTAGTAATATTTATCTCTCTAATACCATTAGATTTATTTAATTGCCCAGTTACTGCATTAACAACTTTAATAACCGAATAGACCGTTATGATGGTTGTTACAACGGGAGCTGCGGGTCCCAGTAGAGGTGCTGCTGCTGGAATTGATCTACGTACTAAGGAACTGGCAAGTAAGGTAGATGGCATATATTTCTCCAAAAAGTAATTAATCTATAGTCTCTTAATTGATAAATATTTATCTTATGAATGGTAAAGGGTCATCGATGCTGCTATTTATGGCTTAACATTGTTATTCATAATGTCTTTGATTTTTTGGTTTCTTTTACGGTTCTTTCTTTGATACTGAATTGCTGCAGAAAGTCCGCCCACTAACGCCCCTCCTGTAGCAAATGTTGCCACGACAGGTGTTGCAACTACGGTTGTAGTTGTTGCACCAACTGTAACCATTCCCCACAAGATAGTGCTAGGAATTGTAACGGTGCTCATACCAACTCCAGAAACTATTGCAGCACTAGCGCTAACTGATGCAGATTTAATAGCACCGCTTAAAGTTTTTATAATGAACTCTTCTTTCATTTAATATCTCTTATTGTTTGAGTCGATACTACAGATTCATGTAGCTTCATTGCTTTTTGAACTTCACGGATAATAATTTCAGAAAGCTCATCTTGCCGCTGGATATTACGTTTGTCAGAGAATAAACCTTTAACTGAGCCAGCTATAAAACCGAACTGTCCTAGTTTATCGCCACTTAATTGTACATACTCATTAATCACCGGAATATTGAAGGTCAATATATTATCAAGAGTCTCTCCAATTACTAGCCCTAGAACAGAATAGAACAAAGTATTAGGATGTTTAGACGCATACTCACCAACGATTGACAATATATTTTTCATGAAATCTGCGCGATTATTTGGGGGAACTTTGTCAGCCAAGTCTAGTAATAATTGTTTAATATGTTCAGGTATGTTATTTAAATCTATATTCATTTTTTTATTCTCAATAAGTAATGTTGCATAGGTATGTAACGCAAATTAGTTGAAGATTTTTAAAAAGTATAAAATAAATATTCAGTTTTAATATCATTTTGCAGATAATCTGTTCGTGTAGGGAGGGTAGGTTAGAAATGATTCGTAAGAGTGAATAGTTAAAACTTCAGTTCATACAATGAAAATAACGTAAGTTAGTTGAAGGGTTTTAAAAAATATTAAATTTGGATATAAGTTTTCAGCTTATCTGTTTGTGTAAACTAACCATGATGATTAGTAAGAACGCATAGTGACTATACCGGCCTAAGGTAAATAATTCGGTTAATAAAAAGATGCTCTTTCCCACGAAACGCTTAAATGTTTCAGAGTATCTGAAACATTTAAGCGTGATTTTTTTTGAATAGAAATTGTGACTTAAAGGAAAATAAAGTTTACTGAGTGATTTTCCCCACAAATACTATTGGGATAAGTATGAGCTTAGTTTGCTGCTCAGCTTACTGGATTCAAAAGACATTAAATATTTTGAAAAAGAGGTTTACTTGAAAGTTTCGTAGCAAAGGATTCAGTTGCCCCATATACCGAGACGCTTGTGTTTACCTATAATGTCTATTTAGTTTAATAGTTGAAAAGGATAAATTTGTGCAAATACAGCTAGACAATCCTGCCAGTTATTAGTTTTTGTCGCCTGATGTAACTTTTCAAGTAATACATTTGCAGAAGGATACTCATCAGTTGTCGTATCTAGGGCTGCTGCTTTTAAAAAAATAATGCTGGAGTTATGCCATGACTCTAAATTACTGATAATTTCCTCTATGAGATGCTGTGCTTGGCTAGGTGTTGAAAATAATATGGGTAATAAGTAGCAACTCTCAATAAAATAGCGGGCAGAAATCAGCTCATTTACAATATCTTCCAACTCAACTTTATTTGCCTGCTTAGCGATAAATCGGGCAGCGATGATAACTGCTTTTGGTAATACTTTCTCATCGCTTAACTTATTAATAGCATCCATATCCTTATTCCACATAAGTGATAGCTCATTCATCTTGCCAGTACGTAAAAATAAAGCCGACCACCCCATCGATAAATACGGATTAAAAGATTCATTAATAACGGCTGATTGTTGATACCAATTTTCAGCTTCAGCATAGGAACCTTGCAATAAAAAGCTGTGGCCTAAATAAATAGCAGTTTTATTATCTGTACTAGACTCGGTATCATCATTTTGATGTTGCCATGATTTAGTAAAAAGTCTGACCGCTTCAGCGTAACAACTCTGGCGAGCTTTTATTTCGGCGAGGCGCCCTGATGATTTAAATATTTCAGCAGTATCACCTACCAGAATGTGGATATCTAGCGCCTTTTCAGTTAATATTGCAGCCTGATCAAGGTAACCTAAATCACTTAAAACATTTGCACAATTACGCATTAGACGTGCTTGATTAACCTCGCTTAAGCGATCAATATACGGGTATTCATTAGCATAAAGTTGCAAAGCATAAGTAAAATTTCCATCGTAATAAGCTAATCGACCTTGATGATGATTCCACATACCCGCATCTAAATCTTTATCACTGATTCCGTGTACTAGACTGAGTAATGAAGTTAAAGCTTGTTGCTGTTCATCTAGTGCAGTTCTTCCTTGATTAATTAGGCCTTGCTCAGTTAGACAATAAGTTTTTTCTGCGCAAAATAGTACTTTGTAAATTTGCCCAACTTGAGAATGCTGAGCGCTAAAGTCTGACCATAAAACATCCATTTCCTGGGTGCTCAACAGGCGTTCATGCAAGCGACTAATCATTTCTAAAAAATCATACCCTTGCTGTAAAAGAGTTGAGCCAACATTAGGCTTTTTACCTAAAACTCCACGGTCATGAATAACACGAGTACGGGCATCATCCCAAGCTTTAAACAATCGGTTTTCAGGAGCAAAAATTGATAATTGATCATTTTCAAATAAAGCGAAACAAATCACCTGATATAAAGCTTCATAGCTTAAAAACTGTTGAACCTTTTTTACAATATCTTCCTTCGTATATTGAGAGCTTATATCCTTTTCTGTCATTAGTTTGCATGCAACCATAAGCTCTGCTAATAAAATGGGGTTATCAGCAAGCTGTTTGTCTGGGTTGCTTGGCGTAAAAGCAGCCCACAGCTTGCCTGGCAAAAATTGTTCATCAAAATTTGCGTATTTAATTGAGCATACTAAGGAATCGTCAGAACAAGCTTTTTGCAAATATGGGCTTAAGAAATTACCAGTACTACTTTCAGAGCTAAAGCTAAGCGTTAAACCAAGTTGTAAACGACCTGTAAACTCTACGCTTTGCCTAGGCAGGTTTGCAAGAGGTGCTTGAATGGGGAGAGGAAACGGCCAATGCATTATAAAACCTCCTTTAAGTTAAAAAAATACACATTGTCACTAATTTCGTACTGAGTAATGAATGTTGAGTCACCCAGATGCAATTGATTCAAAATTGTAGCACCTAAATCAGATAAACCAGGCCATGCCTTATCATGGGCAGTGGGTAAACCATATTTCTCTAGCTGGTAAGTCTTAAATAGTTGCTGACTAGAAAGCGCATCAAAACGATTGATAAAACTCTTATCTTTCCATTTTTCTAATGACTGACTGAACTGATTACGTAAAGAAGCATGAAAAGTACGCTCATCCATAAGAACACGTCCATTTATATTTGTTTTAAGCTGTTGGCCTGCACGTTGGGCTGCAAGATTATTCTCACTTTCTGATCGGCGGTCAAAGCCTAATAACAAACAATCAGATGGTTCTATAAATGGCATGATAGAGGCCATCAATAAACCGTAACATTGCCCTAAGGCACTGGAGGCATCTTTACTAGAGTCCAGGTGATCCCATATTTGGGATGCATTCTTTGTATATAAGCCCATTGTTGATAAATGTGTATGATTTGCTAGCCAATTTAAATTTCCGTTTAGTTCCTGATAAAGTTCAGGACTAGGTTTTCCTAGTTTCATAGCATCAATGCTATGATGAAAGTTACTTTTATTAGCGAATTCAGGTAACTGCTGTAAAGGAGAGCTCATAATAGCCTGGATGCTGCGACCTTTTAGCATTTCAGAAAAAACCGGTTGCCAATCACTGAGCCGGGCGAATACGATGGAAAGCCCTAATTTATTCCTTGTTGAAGTCTCATAATCCCAATTACCGGTTTCATCACCAATTGCCAGCCATATATTGTTTGGATTGTTAGGTAGTTCTATAACAGATTTTTTAGTAGAAGCTTTTGATTGGGCTTTGGTTCTGTTATGGGGGGAGTGAGGTGAATGTGATTTATGAGAGGGTGGAGAAGATACTAGAGACTTGAGCCGCTCTGCACATAAAACCATTAAACTGGTGTACATGATTTTATTAAGAACTTGAATTGTTGGCGATGAAGCCTGCAATACCTGTTTAATCGTATCGTTTGATTGCCTCCAATGCCTGGCTGCGTTTGGTGTACGCAAGAGTTCGATTGCTTTTTTTAATTGTTGTAGTCCATCTAAATCATTACCTTTCGGCTGCCAAAGCAATAATGTTTTGGCATCTGCATCAGAGACATTGAGCTCTTTTAATAAAGAAATTTTTAATACTGATTGCTCATCTTTATCAAGCAAGAGGTTCAGTAATTTAAAGCTGTGGCTAATAATATTTTGATCTTCGATAGACATAATTATTTTTTTGTAAAAAGAAAGTTTTCCGTATATAGACTAATCATTATCCATAACCTCATGGCCTATTAAAGCCCCATAAAAACTTAGTTACAAGGTTCTTAAAAGTATAGTCTAAGCGGAGTGTTTTTAATATGTTTTATGCATTAGCCACCAATGTGGATAACTAGATTTTCCATCTAAAAAATGCACCCACTCACTGAATTGTTTTTGTAATAAAGAGCGATAATTGGCTTCTCGGTTATCTGCTCCAGACATCATGTTTTCCCACGCATTCAATATAATAGCGCGGCGTTGATCTTTAATTCGGCAACTTTTATCGGCTGTAATAACAAAATCATCAGTCGAATAATGTTTTAATAACAAACGTACCACTAACCGATCCACAATAGGGCGAAAGGGTTCCATTAAATCCAAAATAAGTGCAGGTTGACCATGATCAGGCTGGTGTAAGAAACCAACATAATTATCCAAGCCATAACTATCGGCCAATACTGATAACTCGCCTTGTAATAATGCATACGCAAATGATAGCAATGCATTAACAGGGTCAGGAGCTGGGCGACGTTGACGCGTATCAAAGTCAAAGTCAGAATCGGCCAGTTTGTGTCGGATAGCTGCAAAATGTTGAATAGCTGCCTGGCCTTCATAACCTCTCAGTTTATCTAATGAGCTACATTTTTGTATGCGGATAAACAAATGCTTCACGCTATATTTGTGATGCAATGACCAATCATATAATAAGCGCTGTTGATTATGCACTTTTGCATAAATCAGGTCCCGAGCTAAAGGTAGAGCAATTTCTGAATGTTGCATAACTTCATATTGCTTGGCTCTACGTAATACTTGAGCACCTTGGGCGTGACCTGATTTAAGTTGACCTTGTAGGTAACCATTTTGACTGCAAAATAAAGTGACTATTTTATGTTTAAATAATGCTTTTAGTGCTGCTCCAGTAAAGTGTACCTGGCTGGTAATAATAATTCGCTGTAATTGAGCTAATGGATAGGCTCGTTCAGTTTTATCAGTTTGTCGAACAATTAATTGCTGTTGATAAATGGCTAACTGGCAGCCGTGTTGATCAATATATAAGTGTGACATAGAAAAGCTCCTAGTTTAATCAATAATCCAGCTTAAGCGTGTGATTTGGCTCGGTGAAGGAAGACTACCAACTTCATTGATTTGAAAGCAATGAATAGCATCTTGATTATCAAGCTGTATGCTATTTAAAGCGTAACTAATTTCTTTATGTTGTTTAGCCAGCAGAGAGCATAAGAAAACGGATTTTTGCAGAGGAATCCCGTAGCCGTTTAAAAAATGGTTAAGCGAACGCCGTTTTTTATTATCGGAAATATCGTAAGTAATCAAGAATTCACGTTCAGTTTGGCTGGGCATCGTATCAACCTCTCATTGGGTGGGATACTTATATAACGCAAGAGCAGCCATGATTTTTAAAAAAATGTAGGAAAATTATTAGAATTTAAAATCCCCCATGATAAGGCCCTTTCAACGGGCAAGCTGTCTAGACGATACTGCGACTATGTCTGTTGCGGATGTATTTCTTCGTCACAAAGCCCTTTCAAGGGGCAAGCTGTCTAGACCGGTATGGAACCAATTATCGTTGAGAAACCTGTGTATGTGTCACAAAGCCCTTTCAACGGGCAAGCTGTCTAGACACCTATGATCGAACTACCAGAAGAATTAAGTAAGTGGGTCACAAAGCCCTTTCAACGGGCAAGCTGTCTAGACATAGGCTCGATAGATACTATTAGAAGTAATGGTGTCTTGTCACAAAGCCCTTTCAACGGGCAAGCTGTCTAGACGGCAATCCCGAAACTCATGGTTTCATCAGGTTTCTCGTCACAAAGCCCTTTCAACGGGCAAGCTGTCTAGACAGCCCCCTCTGCATACCTTGGTAGATGTGGTCTATAGGGGCTGTCAGTGGGATCTTTTGTAAAACAGATAGGTGGAGCCTTAATTTTAACTTTTTTACACTAAAATACAACTATTTTTTTATCTAAATCTTCTGATCCTCCTGCTCTGTAGCGAGGTTGTGTGATTATTTACATGGAAGTTTTAATATAATGTATTGTAAATTAAAGTTTTTCAGTTTTATCTAATGATTTTCATACATTGAATAAAAAAGTTCCACTGGAGTAATGTTAGGCAAATTATCAAAGAGGAATAAGACCGGAACACAGCATATTCACTACGTTATATTGGCAAATTAAGTCAAGTTCTTGTTGCTTGCGTGTTTGGAGCTCTGTATCTATAGCAATAGCATGTTCCTGCCAAAAATCAACCAGTTTAGTCATGCAGTCGTCACGCATGATTTGGTATTTATCTAAATAACTTTTTGCTAGTTCAGGGTCTGTTTTTATACTTAATAAGATGGCTAACTCTAACCTGTAACTATCTGCATCTAAGGCACCTTCGGCCTTTGTTAAATCATTTTTCTTCTCAAAGCCTAGGATGCCTGCTAAATGAGCAAAAAAGAAACTCATGCCAGCAGGGCCTTTGTCCTTTGCGGTATCTAATTGATTGATAATGTCATCAGCATAATAGCTTAACCAGGTTTTTAAAGACTCATCTTGTGTACGCCAGGCTGCGAGTGTCAGTGCCCGAATGGCATAGGGGTGATGTTCAAATGCTTGTTTGGGTGAGGCTATGACTGCTACCTGTAAGTCTTCTATGTTTTGGGTGGTTTCGGGGCGTTCAGGGCTAACCCATGCTTGAGCATAGAGTAGTGTTGTCAGTTCTCGTAAATCAGATGAGTTGATAAGTTTAGCCGCTTTAGCCTGATAATTTTGGAATGCTCGCGTATAGTCAGCCTGACGTATAAAAAAACGCGCTTGACGATCCAGTAATTTTGTTTCTCGATCATCACTAAAGTCGCCGGTGTCATTGCGGATAGCACGATCTAGCATGCCGATTATTTGGTTGGTGGTTTGAGGCAAATTAAGGTCAATTAAAATATTTACTAATAGCCCATATAAATCAGCCAATTCTTGTTGGTTATTTGGTATGAGCTGACTATTGTAGGCATTCATCCATGCTATGCAGGCTCTTTCAAAGTTACCGTTACGTCGGAATGTCCGTGCTTGTACATAGTATTTAAAGAAACTATTCTGTGTGATGTAGCTTTGGTTGTCTTTCAGTTCACGGCGCAATTGGGAGTTGGTGTGGCTTTTATCGGTTGCCCAGCGCTCTGACAGATAGTCGCAATAATCAATAACAAGTGCTTGTGTGCTAGCTGGGAGTATTTTTAGATGCTTTAATGTCGTGTTTATCCAATGTTGTGCAGTTTGTTCCTGGCCGAGGCGGTGTTTTTGACGTAAAGACGTAAGAATATCTTTGTGCTGGTAATAATAAGCTAGGCTTAGGTGGCGATAGTCTTGTAGCGTTGTAGGAACTAAGGGCTGTAAGGCACCATAAAGGCGTAGACAACGAGCACCGCCATGCGTGCTGTTAGCATGTTGTTGCTGTTGATAAAGGTAGTCGCTTATTTTGACTTCAGCTGTATTGAATAAGTCCTTTAAAAAGTCACGCATTTTTTGGGCATCCAATTTTCCATTGGGAGCAATAATTGTTTTAGCGCCTTTTTCTAAGCATTCTTTAATAAGGGGATCAAAATTATGTTGTTCACTGGCACAGGCAATGATTAATACATTTTCAGGGAGTCCGTGTGGTAGCTTTAAGTCCCAGCTTTCTCCTGAACTTGTAAGTAAAGGGCTAGTTTCGGCTTGTTCGCTGCCATGCGCGATGATCACTAAGCCCCGATAATAGCTTAGGTCTTGTGATAGGCAGGTTTCAATTTTTTTTCTCGTTGTTTTGATTTCATTGCTGGGCGATTCCAAAACACTTGAAAAGACTTTGGGGAATTCCCAGTGGTCAAGAATGAGCCATTTTTGCTGTCTTACTGGAAAAGTTTCAGTAAAGTTTGCATAGCGGATAATTTGTAGTTGTTGACTTAGTAAACGACTATTAAGTGAAAGTTTTTCCCATGCTAAATGTTGCCATGCTGAGCAGATAGAGGTATGCAAATAGAGACGAGCCCTGGTATGGCTGTCTCGTTTGCAGACGTCACTTAGCACAGCAATGAATTCAGACGGTAGTAATTGGCTGGCGGAGATGCTATCTACTGTTACAGTATGAGGAGGCTCTTCAGGAAGCGGTAGTACTTGGAACTCGGTGGGGCTAAGCAGATAATAGGTCTTTTCAGACATCCATAAAAATAATTCATTGACGAGCATAAATGTTTACTTTGCGGGTATTAACCATTTGATTTTTTTTGTAGAAATCGGGTTAATTTTATTAACCCGATAGACAAGAGAGGCATTTATTTGTATTGGGTCAAGGGGATGACGTACTCAGTATCGTATATTTTGAGCACCAAGCGATTTTCTTTATCGCTTTCAATCTCTAGACTCAATTTGGGGTGTTCAATGTTGAGGATATGTGTTTCAGTTGCAATATTATCTTCTTCTAAAAATAAAGAAAAAAACCTAATAAGAAATGAACAAAACAGAGAAATCAACAAAGATGACTCAAAAACCAAAATTTACAGCAAAAGAACAAGAAACAAAGAACTGGATATATGATTTGATCAAAGGAGATGATGAAACAGTCTTCGTTGCAGAAGTTCCAGGTCCTGAGGATAAAATTGCTGTTAGATTAATTTATGGAGTTTTATACATCAGAGGTTCTCAGGGATTTTCAAAAGAAGTTCAAATTGAAGGCCCAAAAGAAATGGAAATAGGTGATTTCAAATACAGAAATGGCGTATTAACTTTAAGAATTAAAATATCAAAAACTTTTTGATTCTTCTAATTTTTTAGGTAAATATTTTTCAGTGATATTATTAAGACCGTATTTAGAAAATGCTTCTAATTCTGCTTTTCTTTTAATTTTTATGAATACTTCAAGTTCTCTTTTCCATAATCCTTCTTGGTATCTAGGATCTTTCAACAGATCATAACAACGTTTGATATCAGATTCAGTCATTGGGATTGTGGGAAGTTTGAATTTATCAATGTCAGTAGCCCATACACCCATCCATTTTGCATCAGGTACAGTTAATCCTTTAAGATGAGCTGCATTTGCTGAACCCGACTTGATAACCATTGCAATATGTTCTCCGTACACATCTCCATCAGTTAGAATTACAACAGGTAATCCCATTTCATCATGTAATCGTTTTAACAAAGTACGTGTTGAACGAGGAGCTTGACCTCCAGTATTGATAATTATTGATTTGAATTTTTTATCAACTTGTTCTTCAACGAATCTTGTAAACAAACCACCCTTCTCAATTGCAATTACAATTTCAGCACTTGTACTAACTAATTCAGCAGTAGTCAAACTAGGGCCTATAGAATATCCATCAGGGTGATTAGCCAAATTCATAGTTTTTCCCTCATAACCAGGAATAGTATATTCAATATTCAAATCACCAAAAATAGAACTTCTCTCCTCAGGGAAAATATGAAAATCTTCCCGAGCTCTAGAAGTGACAGCTTCTAAATCCACTATAATATTATCAGATTCAGATTGATCCTCAAATTCAACAGCAAAAGCCTGGGAAGAATAATAGACATCTCTTAAAGTAGATGATTTTCGTTCAGTGGTTAATCGATTTGCAAAAAATGCCAACCACATTAATTGTGTAAATGATCTTAATTGTGCAGAATTTCTAGAACTTCTTAAAGCAGCATTGTTACCTAAAATGTATTGTCGAAGTTGTTTATCATAAACAATATTACCAACAGACCTACTAGGAATAGAAAATTTTGGAAATTGACCATTATCTAAATCATCATATATTTTTGCACCATGAGTTTTTAGTATTTCAAGAATAATCTTTTGCTTATCATCTGCTTTTTTACTTCGAGATTTAATTTTTTTTGCTTGTTCTTTTTTAGTTATTTTCAATTTCATTCTCCTCCTTTATTGCTTTTTTATTTTCAGACTCAATTTCAGTTTGTAGCATTTTCTTATAATTAGGTTCTTTTTTCTTTCCAGATAATTCTGTACAAAATTCGGCAATCATCGGAATATATTTTGCATAAAGATTAGCTCTCTTTTTTGCCATTTCAGCTTGACCCCGTTTAGACATGAAAGATGATAATTTTCTAGATAGAAATTGTAATGCCAATCTTAATTCTCGCTCTATTTCTTGTCTATCTGCAACATTTTCTTTTCCAGCAGTTTTGTATGGAATTCTAGTAGAACAAATATGAGAAACAATAATGAAAGGGGGTTCGCCTTTTATCTTGTATCGACCCCAATCAGTATCATTTACAACTTTGATAACGACATCACTGCCCTCATCATAAAGAAGTGGAATTCTGTTAGCATATCGATAGACATGTGGTCCACCTGTTTTAATATCACCACCATAGGCTATTCCCATCTCAATAATGAAAGGAAATCCAGAATAAGCAGAAGCTGGACGTTGAACTACAGCGACAAAATCAGGATTAAAGAATTTTTTAATTCCTTTTTCTAGTGGTTCTGCACCTAGAGGAGCTAAACAACTTGAATCAGGAGCCATGAAATCTTCAAATTTCTGAAGTGCATCACTAAGATTGACAAGTTCTTGATTGGTTAGAGTGCCCATTCTTTTTTCAGGCTTTAATTTAGCAAATGCTGCAAATTTAACTGCAGTAGTAGGACCTACACGTTGAAATCTTTTTGTTAAAAATGTAGTAAGAGGTTCACCTTGAACAGTATTTGTCAATTGTTTGTAGTACATACTTTCAGGATCCATATCAACTGATTTTGATTGTGAATCACCAAAGTCCCAATAAAATAATTTTTTGTTTGGCATATCAATATCTTCAATTCTAATTTTGTTTAATTTTTCAAAATCCATTTTTAAAAATGACATTAAAGCAATAACAACTCTAACTTGACGTGGAAGATTTTTCCATTTCTTTTTTGCTTTTTCCATTATGGATGTAAAACTAAGTTTTTTTACAGATAATCCTAAATCTTTTCTAACTTTTTCAATCATTGCATCATCAATAGTTGGAATTTCAAATTGAGATTCAACAATCATTCTTCGTATACGTTCAACATCAATTCCATGTGGGTGTGGACGAATAATAGTTGGAGGTGGAGGAATATTTTTAACGAATCTAGGATGACTAAATTTTTGTCCTTTAGGATCATCAAAAGTAATTGAGGCATAAGGAGTTATCAAAGAAGTTTCATAAACATAATCTCTAATTTTATTTCCTGCTTTAGAATAATCACCTTCTAAACAAATACTAACACTTAATCCTTTTCTTGCAACTTCTTTAGTGGTATGTTTTACAATTACAGGTTTATTTTTTTGAATATCTAATAATATTTCAAATAGATTTTGGATTTTTCCATCAGCAGAACTTTTTACAGTTACAGGTTTATTTGTTGTAATTTGTCCATACAAAATTGCCATAGTTGCACCCAAACCAAACATTCCTCTAGCTTGCTTCAATCCAAATTTAGAACCATAAAGTACAGTTCCAAAAGCAAGTGGAATATGTTCTGCATCTATTCCAGGTCCATTGTCTTTTACAGTCAAAATATAGGGCTTAGGATCTGGTTTATCAGGGTCAACTGCCTTAATTATAAGATGAACATCTGGAAGAATTCCTTTTTGGTCACATGCATCTAATGCATTTTCAACAAATTCACGTACAGCAGTGTATAATGAACGTGTAGGATTACTAAATCCAGCTAAATCACGATTACTGTAAAAAAACTCACTAGGAGATATTTGATTAAATTTTTCTTTAATAGAAGACATCTTGATCTTCCCATAATTGCATTTTTTCTTGTTTTGTTCTTCTATTTGCAGCTTCTAATTTATCATAAACTGCACCATGCATACCTCCACTTGAAATAGCAGATATAGCATCAACAACTAATCGTAATTTAGTTGAATCCCCAATAATTGAAACAGTTCTTCCATAAACTGAAATGTGTGTATTAGTAAGATTTTCCATATTTATTCTTGCTCTACCTGCATTTCCAATGATCCTCCCTTTTATCCTTTCAACATTTGCATGAGATTTTCCAGCAAATTCTCTAAGATCAATTACATGTAATGCATTGTCACCATCTAACAAAGTCATTGCATTTTCAGGAGAAAATCCTCGTCCAATTGCACTAACAATTTCCATTGCTTTGAATGGTTGTATTTTTTCAACATCGCCAACAGATTTTATAAAAACTTCTCCATTATCACCGTCAACATCAATTGAAACATAACAAGATTTTTCAATTGAAGATTTTACATTACCAGATTTTCCAATTAAAGCACCAATTCGATCATTAGGGATACGAATTAATTTTTCAAAGCTCATTTACAATATCCTCAAATACATCAACAGAATCTTCAACAATCATTCCTCTTTTCTTAAAGAATCGTGTAATGTTATTAATGTCTCTTTTAAGAAATTCTTTAGAATTTGGATGTCTAAGATCAACTGCAGAACCTAAATCAAATACAACTAATTCATCATCAGTTTTAAAAATATTATATTCTGAAAAATCACCATGAACTAACTTTGCTTTATGATATAGATCTTTGATTAGAGATATTGCTTGTTCATAGTCATTTTGTTCCACATTTGAGGTTAGTAAAGACCTACAAGGTGAACCATTGACGCCTACAAAATCCATGGCAAGTACATTATTTGTGACATAAAGTGGTCGCGGTACAGGAATACCGGCATCATAACATTGGGTTAAATTGCGATATTCTTTTTTTGCCCATAAATAGACCAAATTTTTGGTACCTTTTTTGACATGACGGAATCTAGGATCACCTGTAAGATAGGGTTCACGTTTTTTAAAATTGGAAGTACTTACCAAATAAATTTTTAAAGCAATATCAGTATCATCATCAGCAACACCCCAAAAAACAACAGATTCTTTTCCAGCACTTACAGAACCATTAACATATGCAATTACATGATCTGTAATCATTTTGTATAATGTCATAACTGTAGGTTTATCTAAAACTTCATTGACAACTTTACCTTTCTTAAATCCGTCATCAAGTTCTCTTCGTTTAGATTTTGAAATTAATTTATTATCAATTTTAGATTCTAATTTTCTACTAATAGTATCAGTCAATAGTTATTATTTTCCACACTAGATAAAAGAGATTGCTTTTGAACTAAAACACTAGAAAAAATATTAAAATAAAAATTCATTTTATGTATTAAAAATAATCAAAAATGGAATATC
>ENA-ORXI01001230-ORXI01001230.1-sediment-metagenome-genome-assembly--contig:-NODE-1230-length-20215-cov-25.231403_pt1 | contig 20215 bp, 19 predicted proteins | sample MGYA00237861_ERZ511468 | MGnify/ENA primary metagenome ERZ511468 (study PRJEB26299, sample SAMN06266213) | sediment metagenome | isolation source: Hudson Canyon methane seep mesocosm | place...
AGACATTAGAATACGCTGTTTGCTTTAGTGACTCATGTTACGCAGCAATTGAATGCTTTCACTCTCATGAAATACAATAAGGAGCGCGTAGCATCAGAACCGTAGCCCGTATGGAGGCACGGAATACGGGATAAACAACGCATCGAGACCCCGTATTACGCAAGCTTCATACGGGCTACAGATTCTTTTGAACCTCCACTTAACCTATTTTAATCGGAGAGGGCTCTTAAGAACACATGCAATCACCATACAGCCAAATACACATTCATAAGGACTGTTGCAACTATTAGGTAAATTTACATTAATCTAAAATCATTTTACCGAATTAATTTTATAACTCTTTTAGCGACTAAATATATGAACAACCCTTTCTTTAAAATAATTTTATTAGCTATTTCATTATTCTTAACTATCAATAACAGTCATGCTAATCCAGCCTGTTATAAGAAAATGCGAAGCCTCAATCTATCAATCCCTGCAAAAGGTAAACAGGTATGCGAACCCAAAGAAATCAAAGCCGAGCCTATTAAAGCAGAGACGACAAATCTTGACAAAACACCTAAAAAACCGGCTGTTGGAATGCAGCCATACTTTGTATATCCCCACACTGAAAATGAAGAAGAGGCGACAACAGCAGATGGCGTTGGAGCAAATGTTTCAGTTGGGTTTTAAATTCACAAAAAATTGCCTTGACCCAATAATTGTATGATCAATTGAGGCTGTAATTTATTTTGTGTCACGGCTTACCATTAAGCCCATAAAGTATGAGCATAAACAACACGACTTATGTTCATGGTCACGGAAATATATTTTACTTTGTTAGCTATTCAAAGTTAGGATTTCCTTATATCTGTGACAAGTTATTAAATGATCATTAACCATACCCGTCGCCTGCATATAAGCATAGCAAATCGTTGGCCCAACAAACTTAAAGCCTTGTTTTTTCAAACTACGACTCATTAATTCCGACTCTTTACTTGTGGCGGGAATTTCAGCCATATTTTGCCACGGGCTCTGAATTGTTTTACCCTTCACAAAAGACCAAATATATTGATCAAAACTGCCCTGCTCTTTTTGAATCTTTATAACCGCCAGGGCATTAGTGACAACAGATTTTATTTTTAATTTATTCCTAATAATTTCAGGATTAATTAATAATGATTGCAACTTCTGCTCACTATATTGTGCAACTTTATGAACATCAAAATCATCAAAAGCTTGCCGGTAACCTTCCCGTTTTTTTAGTACCGTTTCCCAACTCAACCCTGCTTGTGCCCCCTCTAAGCATAAAAACTCAAAAAGTTGCCGCTCATCATGAACGGGCACACCCCATTCAGTATCGTGATAATTTTCCATCTCAACGCTAGAAAATCCCCAAGGACATTTGTTCATTTTTTTAACAAATCACCCAAACCTGCGAAAGGGCTATGCGACCCACCATTATTTTGATTTTCTGTTTGCATACTACCATGACGCATTTCTTCATATTTTGAATGCTCATTATCATGGCAATATAAACATAATAATTCCCAGTTACTACCATCAGCGGGGTTGTCATCATGGTTATGATTTTTATGATGGACAGTGAGTTCCTGTAAATTTTTATTATTAAACTCACGTGTACAGCGACCGCAAACCCAAGGATACATTTTTAATGCTTGTCCACGATAAGTGTTTTCTCTATCTTTTTGATGTTTTCTAGCATCAGCAACAAGTCTCTCTGCTGCACTCATATTTTGTTGGTTAGCTGCCATAAGTTTTCTCCTGCCTCTCTATATGGATCAATAAGTAGCCATTATACTTTTTGCAAGTACATGAAGTATATAGTAAGTATTCAGGCACTCCCTAGAAATTTCATCAATTTTTTTGTGAGATCTCTCAGTATTTACATCTTTCAGCTTGTCATTCCTGCATGCTGTTAGCAGGAATCTACGTTTAACATGGATCCCCGATAAAAGACTTCGGGGATGACGATGTTTTTATATGAAATTTAAGGGGAGTATGTGAACGATTACAGTATATAAGCACTTATCTAGCGCCTAAATTAAGTACCCAACCTAAACTCATCGACAAAACCTTCTATTGTTAATACTTGAAAAACAAAACTACAAACAAAAAAAATACCCATCCCCTAAAGACCTTCTCTATAGAAAAAACCTTTAGGGGGATGGGTATTCTAGATTAGCCTGCAAAGAACCGACAGTTCATGCAGCTTAAAGTCAATTAAGCTTCAGATACATCAATCTCATTACTCGTTTCAGTTAAAGTAATACTTTGCTCAACTTGCGCTAAAATTTTCTGTATGCCTATGCGTGTTTTACTATTAATCACTAAAGGTGATTTGATTGAGCCTTTAATAGTAGGCTGACTCGCATCATCATCACCTTCTTCATTTTTATGTAAGATGATCATAATAATGAGATCGTCTCCAGAATCTTCCGCCTCTAACGTTGCTTCTTCTTCGTCCGTTAAAGTAAAGTTGTAATTAATATTAAATTGCGCAGGATGAGCTACTGAAAATAAAATTTCGTCACTATCAAGTGACTGTAACCAGAAAACAATATCACTGCCTTCTTGATGAAAAAGTTTAAAACGCGTATAGCCATCAAAGCCAGGGATTCCATGTGGAAAAGTAATAATAGTTTCTGGGTCAACCACTTGCTCACCCAGTAGTTTTGATTTAATTTCCATGATCGTCAACTAACCTTATTTATTTATGAATAATGTAGCTTATCATTATAGAATAGATATTGAAATTTATTTAAAGCAGCCAATAATAAAAATTATTATGTTACAGCGCATCACTTTATTTTCCTTTTTATTGCTCTCATTAATCAGCGTTACTAGCCATGCACAAACATTACGTATGGTCAGTAGTCATTGGCCGCCCTATATAGATAATACATTGGCTGAACAAGGTTTGGCGGCGGAGCTGGTCACTAAAGCGTTACAGAAGAAAGGTTACGCCTCTACTTTAGCAATGGATAGTTGGCCGCGAGCCTTGGAAGGAGTCCAGATTGGTGTCTTTGATGCGACTTGCGCCATCTGGAAGTCACCTGAGCGTGAACGAGATTTATTATTTAGTGAGCCTTTTATAGACAATAATATTAGTTTTCTAAAGAAAAAAAATACTAAAGCTGACTACCAACAATTATCCGACTTAAAGGGCTTTATTATTGGTGTGCTGCGAGGTTATGCCTATAACGATGAATTCACTCATAGCTCAGGCCTAATGAAAGTTCCCGCAAATTATATGATCCAGAACCTACAAAAACTAAATCAAGGTTCAATTGATCTTGTTGTCGGTGACACCCGTGTTGTTCAACATGCATTGAAACAGTATTTACCTGAGCAAGTGAACGCCTTTGAATTTATTAGCCCTCCTCTAGAAATCAAGGGGCTTTACTTCGCTGTCAGTAAAGGAAACAAGGATGCTACAACGATTATTGCTGACTTTAATACAGCGATTAATGAAATGAAGCTCGATGGTAGTTATCAAGAAATAATCAGTAAATATAAGCACTAACAATGCAAATTCATTTAATCACTATCGGCCAAAAAATGCCTAGCTGGGTCAAGCAGGGCTATGACGAATATGCTAAACGTATGCCTCATGAATGTGAGTTGATTCTTAAAGAAATTCCAGCAGGAAAGCGTGGAAAAAATAGTGACCTTAAACGTATTATGCGCGATGAAGGTGAAAAAATGCTGGCTGCATTACCTAAGAATTGCCATATCGTGACCTTAGATATTCCCGGAAAACCTTGGACGACGCCTAACTTATCTGAAGCAATGCGTGGTTGGCTAGATAGTGGGCAAGATATTGCGTTATTAATAGGTGGGCCTGAAGGGCTTGCCGATAGCGTAAAAAAATCCGCGCATCAATCTTGGAGCTTATCTAAGTTAACACTCCCCCACCCTTTAGTACGTATCGTTGTCGCCGAGCAAATTTATCGTGCTTGGAGTATTATCAATAATCACCCTTATCACCGCTAATGACGCCTTCTCTTATTTTAGCTTCTGCCTCTCCACGTAGAAGTGACTTACTAACTCAACTAGGCCTAAAGCACAATATTCAGATTGCTGATATTGATGAAACTGTTTACCCTAACGAAAAACCAGCTGATTATGTTGTACGTGTCGCGCATGAGAAATCACGCGTCATTCAACAACGTAACAACAACACCGATATTATTTTAGCTGCAGATACCTCTGTGGTTCTAAATGACTACATTATGGGTAAGCCCGAAAACCTAGAACATGCATTAAGCATGTTAACTAGCTTATCCGGTAATACCCATCAGGTTTATAGTGCTATCTCTCTACGCGGCCAGTCTACACAACAGGCTGTAAGTATCTCAAATGTTACTTTCCGTATACTGTCAGAGTCTGAAATCATCAATTACTGGCATACGGGTGAACCTGCCGATAAAGCAGGCGCGTATGCCGTTCAAGGCTTAGCAAGTATCTTTATCCAATCTATTCAAGGCAGTTTTTCAGGAATTATGGGCTTACCCCTATTTGAAACTGCACAACTTTTATCCAATGAAGGAATCAAGGTTTTCAATGAGTGAAGAAATTCTAATTAATGTCACCCCCTCTGAAACACGCGTTGCCATTGTTGAAAACGGAGTACTTCAAGAAATTATTATTGAACGCTCTCGCCAACTAGGCTTAGTGGGAAACATCTATAAAGGTGTTGTCTGCCGTGTTTTACCCGGCATGCAAGCCGCTTTTATTGAAATTGGTTTAGAGCGTGCCGCTTTTCTTCATTTATCTGACCTATCGAGCCTAGAGCTAGAACAAAAAGATTCAGAAAATATTGAACATTATTTAGTTGAAAATCAAGAAATTATTGTTCAAGTCGCCAAGGACCCTATGGGCACTAAAGGCGCTCGCTTGACCACTGAAATATCAATTCCTTCTCGCTACCAGGTCTATATGCCCTACTCTCAAAGAGGCGGTGTATCGCAAAGAATAGAGTGCGAAGAGGAGCGAGTACGTTTGCGTGCCTTTCAAGAGTCCTTCCAAGAAAAGCATAAATCAGGGGCTTTTATTTCTCGGACCGCGGCTGAATGTATTGATGAATCTACCTTAGAATCAGATATGCTATTTCTCTTACAACTCTGGGATTCAGTACAAGAGAAAATTTCTAGCGCTCTACCCCGATCCCTTATTCATTATGATTTACCTCTAAGCATTCGTACTTTACGAGATTTATACACGGATACTATTGAAAAAGTTAAAGTTGACTCACGAAAAACTCACCAGCGCTTAATTGAATTTGCGACTGAATTCACCCCAGATATTGTTCCTATTATTGAACATTACACGCGCGAACGTCCCTTATTCGATATGTATAATATTGAAGAAGAAATCCAGAAAGCACTGGATCGTAAAGTTGGTTTAAAGTCAGGCGGGTATTTAATTTTTGATCAAACCGAAGCGATGACGACGGTTGATGTGAATACTGGTGGTTACGTAGGTGGTAAAAACCTTGAAGAAACTATCTTTAAAACGAACCTAGAAGCGGCACAAGCTATTTCACGTCAGCTACGCTTACGTAACTTAGGTGGCATTATCATTATTGATTTCATTGATATGCTCAGTGAAGAACATAAATCTCTCGTTTTGAATGCCTTAGAGCGCACCCTAGAAAAATGTCATGCTAAAACAAAAATCACTGAGGTCTCTGCTTTAGGTTTAGTTGAGATGACCCGTAAACGAACACGTGAAAGTTTGTCTCATATTCTATGTGAACCTTGCCCTACCTGCCAAGGCAGAGGAGAACTTAAAACCGCTGAAACAATTTGTTTAGAAATTTTTCGGGAAATCATTCGTGAAGTCAGGCAATACAATGTTAAACAAATTCTTGTACTCGCCTCTAACCCCGTCGTTGAAAAACTATTAGATGAAGAATCTGATGTTCTATCTGAGCTTGAAGCATTCTTAAATATTCGTATCAAATTTAGATCAGAGTCTGAATACACGCAAGAACAATATGATGTTGTTTTAATATAAAGTTCATACTAATGATTAAGCTTATTCAGCTAGGTTCATCTCATATTCTTTTTTGGTCTATTTTAGTCTTTGCCATTGCTATCAACAGTATACGTTTTGGCATGACTCAACTCGATACTTTCAAACCCGATCTTGAAAGTAAATTAAGTGAATTAATTGGCTCACCCGTTACTATTGAAAAAATTAGGGGCTCATTAACTATATTAAACCCTGAAATTTCCTTGCACCAGATACGTATACACTCTAAAAACTCAACTCACCCAGCACTACAACTTCGAGAAATTGCTTTAGAATTTGATTTACTCACCGCACTACGCAGTACACCTATTGAAGCACTACAAATTTCTTTAATTGGAACTAAGCTATCTGTTAAACGATTAAAATCAGGGGGTATTGCAATACATGGCTTACCTCATAAAGATGATGAGCAGCACCCAACTTGGTTAATGCAAGGAAAGCATTACAAGCTTATTGATAGCGAAATTAATTGGCAAGATGAAAATCGAAATGCGACTCCAATTTTGCTAAAACATGTCAATATCGCTATTTTTAATAATTCTACTGAGCATAAAATTTTTATTGGTATGGACTTACCTAAATCCTTAGGTAAGTCACTCAATTTATCCATGCAGTTCAAAGGTGATATTTTTACTCCAAAAAGCATAGAAGCTAACCTCTATGTACAAGGAAAAAACATAAACCTCAGTAAGGTTATTACCGGTGATTTGCCTTTTGAACTTTCCATTCCAGAAGGAAGAGGAGACTTTTCTATATGGAGTACATGGCATCAAGCAAAAATGACAGAAATGAGTGGCTCTATCAATTTAGATAAAACCACTCTTAGTTCAGCCAGCGCATATAAATTCCCAGTCAAGCAGCTTGATGTGTTATTTAAATTACAAAAACAGCAGCAACAATGGCAACTCGCTATAGAACGATCTGATATAAATTCAAACGACATTAATTTATCAATTTCCCAGTTAGCACTCGCACTAGAGCATAATGCGAATGGAGAACTAAGCCATATCGCTCTAAACTGTCCACAATTAAATTTAGGCCACCTAACTAAAATAATTTCGTCAAATAAAGTTTTACCCCCTTTATTACAAGAATCCTTGCTTACCCTTGATCCAGAAGCTGAAATACAAGATTTATTATTTATAGCAAAACCAACCGAGCAAAGTTTTGCTGTCACAGGCCAATTAAATAATATTAAGTTTAAAGCAAGCGAAACGGCACCCGGCCTAGAAAATTTATCTTTATATGTGCAAGGCTCTCACGAACAAGGTGAAGTCTACTTAAGCTCCCAACAACTCTCATTCAATGCTCCTTCAGTCTTCAGAAGCCCTTTACATTTCAACCATGCATTAGGCAAATTACACTGGCAACAAACGGCTGATTCCTGGCTACTTAGCAGCCCTTTATTTGAGCTAAAATCAGCACACATTGCACTACAAAATAAATTTCAACTTAGCTTCTCTAAATCTGAACGGCCTGTACACATGAGTTTACAAAGCTCATTTGATATTTATGATGCAACAAAAACTCCTGATTACTTACCTGCCGGCATTCTTGAAGAAAACCTAGTCAACTGGCTAGACAACGCATTTTTAGCAGGTAATGTGAATCAAGGTGGCATTCTAGTTCATGGCGCCTTGGTAGATTACCCATTCACTAATCAAGAAGGGGCTTTTGAAGTTTTATTCAATGCTGAAAATGTTAACTTACGCTTCGCGCCTGATTGGCCGAGCATTCAAAATGCTGAAGCTGAAGTACACTTTTTTGCAGAAAGCTTTGAAGCTAATATTCATAAAGGGCAAAGTCACCAAGCCAATATAAATCATGCTTATGTCACTATCGACTCTTTTACATCCAGCGAGTTTTTAAATGTTCAAGGAGCAATCACCGGTGAATTAGCCCAAGCGACACGCTATTTTAAAAGCTCCCCTTTTACAAAAGAAGCCACTTCAGTAAGTGAGTTGCTAGAATTGGAAGGTCTATTTAATCTAAATCTAGGCTTAAAAGTTCCACTAGGAGACCAGCCTCTAAAGCTTGATACAACCTTAGTGACACAAGGTGCTAAGGCTAACGTTATCCCAGCTAATATTAATATTTCAAATATCAATTCTGAATTCCATATTTCTGAAACAGAAGTTCTAAGCACTGCTTTTAGCGGGCAAACCTTAGGCTTTCCTATTAGTGCACAAATTAGTAGTCATTCAGAAACGACTCATGCTGCAATTTTAGGGTATACAGATATTACCCATTTATCCCAACAATTCCCTAACGTAATGTGGCAACATTTTTCTGGGGCAAGTGAATACCAAATTGAACTCGATATCCCCAAAACAATCCCCTTCAAAAGTAACGTCGAGTTGCGCAGCACATTAACGGGGATTGATGTAGATTTTCCACCTTTTTCAAAAACAGCAGAACAATCTTACCCTTTTACACTTAAACTCAATATTGCGCATACAGGGCTGGGGTCTTTCGCCGCCAGCTATGAGAACCTTGACTCACCCAATAATCGTTTAGCCATTAACCTGAAAAAAATCAACCCCCATTGGCAGGGTTTAATACATAGCCCCATCGCAAGTGGAAGCCTTTTTATTCCTGTTGAATTCAACAGCAAGGCTAAGCTCAGTTTATTACTCAATAAATTAGACTTATCTGAGTTACAAAAAATAAAATTTAAAGGAGCTGAGACCGATACGCCTTTTACTATTAAAAATTTTCCTCACTTAAATTTACAAAGTAATACTTTATTTTGGCAGGGTACGAATTTAGGTAAATTACAACTTATGACTCAACCCTCTATAGACGGATTAGCCATAAAAAAACTCGATATTAGTACCGAGACCGACCAACTCAGTGCCACTGGAAACTGGCGCCAACTTAATGATGCGAACAGCACTTCACTGCAAGGTTCTTTACTCAGTGAAGATTTTGGAGAACTTCTAGAGCGCTACCATTTATCTAAAAACATAAAAAAAACAACGGCTGAAATCCCCTTCTCTCTCACTTGGGCAGCAGAACCCTACGCGGTTAGCAGTTCAAATGTTTCTGGGGTATTGCACCCCTACTTAACCAAAGGCCGTATTTTAGGTGTGGACCCTGGTATAGGCCGTGTATTAGGAGCATTTGATATTTGGAAATTAGGTCGTCGTTTACGTCTAGATTTTACTGATATCACCACTGAAGGTCTTAGTTTTTCTGAGGTATCTGCCGACATTTCTCTTACCAAAGGTCAAGTTAGTAGTAATAATTCCTTTATTGATTCTATGCCTGCCAAGATTTATCTTTCAGGAACAACACAGTTAGCCAATAAAGAAATCGACCTAAGCGCAACAGTCCTGCCTAAATTCCCTATTGCTGGTACAATTATCGGCAATTTTGCAAACACTGTTTCCAAAACATTAACTGGAAATGAATATGCCGGCGGCTTATTAGTAAGCCTCGTCTACAAAATTACTGGGACTTGGGAAGATTTTTCTGTTGAACGTGAATTTGCTCAACCCCTTGCAGAAGAAACACCATAAATTACAACACACCTTGTTTTTGAGGAAAGTTATATGAGTATATGTGCTGCCATCCAAATGGCATCAAGTCCAAATATCAATTCAAACTTATTAGAAGCAGAACGATTAATTGCTGATGCTGCTGCTGGGGGAGCAAAACTCGTTGCCTTGCCTGAAAACTTCGCATTAATGGGCCAAGATGAATTTGATAAAATTAAGCAAAAAGAACAGGATGGCTCTGGCCTTATTCAAGATTTTTTAATGCGTACCGCTGAAAAACACAGTGTATGGATAGTCGCTGGGACCATCCCTATTGCAGATCCAAATAATGAAAATAAGGTGATGGCAGCCTGTCTTATTTATGATGATCAAGGCCAACGCATTGCACGTTATGACAAAATCCACTTATTTGATGTGCAAGTTCCTGGAACTGATGAGGTTTATCGGGAATCCGACAGCATTGCCATGGGTCATGATCCCTTAGTTCTAAATACACCTTTTGGTAAACTTGGTATTGCAGTCTGTTATGACCTACGCTTTCCAGAGCACTTTAGACTTATGCAAGAGCTAGGTGCTGAGGTGTTTATAATTCCTTCTGCTTTTACCGAAAAAACAGGCGCTGCACATTGGGAGTTACTACTACGCGCACGCGCAGTTGAAAACCTCTGCTATGTCATCGCGCCCAATCAAGGGGGCTTTCATGTCAATGGCCGTCAGACTTATGGTCATAGCATGATTATTGATCCTTGGGGAACAGTCTTAGACTGTCATAAATCGAATGCAGGCTTTGCCTCTGCTGATTTAGACCTTGCCCGCCTGCATAAAACTCGTGAATCTTTCCCCGTGCTACAACACCGCCAAATTATGTGTAAATAAAAAATTTATAATGGACAATACAATTTTACAATTAGCAAAACAAGCTATCTTAGTGCCGACAGGACTACAAGAAAACGATATTCACAATGTAATGGAGCAGTTAATTGCTGGCCCTGTGGATGATGGTGATATTTACATTCAATCTAGTCACTATGAATCATGGGTACTAGAAGATGGCATCGTTAAAGAGGCTAGCCATAATATTGAACAAGGAGCTGGAGTGCGCGCCTTATCCGGCGAAAAAACTGGCTTAGCCTATAGTGATAAAATTGAATTAACAGAATTACTGCGTGCAGCAAAAAATGTTAAAGCCATTGCGCGCCAAGGGCAACAGGCTCAAGTAGCGATGTCGCCAGTAACAGGCACTTACAAACAACTATATGCCCCTCTCAACCCACTTCGTTCCTTAAGCGATCAAGAAAAAGTCGATTTCTTACGTAAGCTAGATACCGAAACTCGTAAATTAGACCCGCGCATTGAACAAGTTATTATTAGCCTTGTGGGGGTTCAAGAACATATACTGATTGCCAACCAAGGTGGCTCTTTACAAGGAGATGTTCGTCCTTTGGTACGCATGAATGTCACCGTGATTGTGGAACAAGACGGCCAACGTGAACAGGGCAGCATGGGCGGTGGTTCGCGCTCTGACTACCATTATTTTTTTGAACAAGACCGAGCACTTACTTATGCTCAAGAAGCCGTACGACAAGCACTTGTTAGTTTAGATGCTATTCCTGCCCCCGCAGGAAGCATGACGGTTGTCTTAGGTTCAGGTTGGCCTGGCATCTTATTACATGAAGCTATCGGTCATGGCTTAGAAGGTGATTTTAACCGTAAAGGTACGTCGGCTTTTAGTGGCCGAATTGGTGAACGAGTGGCTTCCCCTTTATGTACTGTCGTTGATGATGGCACTCTTGAAAATCGTCGTGGTTCGTTATCTATTGACGATGAAGGTACTCCGACTCAATGTACGACCTTAATTGAAAACGGTATTCTCAAGGGCTATATGCAAGACAAGCTTAATGCGCGATTAATGGGTTGCTCTTCAACCGGTAATGGCCGCAGAGAATCTTACGCACATACCCCTATGCCACGTATGACTAATACTTATATGTTGCCGGGGGAAAGTGATCCAGAAGAGATTTTAAGCTCCGTTAAAAATGGCCTATATGCCAAAAACTTTGGTGGCGGCCAAGTTGATATTACTTCAGGTAAATTTGTTTTTTCAGCCAGTGAGGCTTATCTCATTGAAAACGGAAAAATCACACAACCTGTAAAAGGTGCAACTTTAATAGGCAATGGCCCTGACGTGCTTACTCGCGTCAGCATGGTCGGTAATGACCTAGCACTAGATAGTGGTGTCGGTACCTGCGGAAAAGAAGGTCAAAGTGTGCCAGTAGGCGTTGGCCAACCCACTTTAAAAATTGATGCATTGACCGTTGGCGGAACTAACTTATAGCGCTTATTACGGCTACCTACTTAAGGCGGGACAATATCAGAAACTCTGTAGGTTCGTTGTATTCGTACCTCTTAAGCAGTACGGTGTTTCCGGTACGAATACAACGAACCTACGCCTGACGGCTTCATTATTGTGCCAGCTTAAAAGTAAAGCCCTTATTACTTAATATATTATGCAAACTCAAGAAGAAATTAAGCGCCTAGAAGCGGTTATTGAAAATTTATTACTCGAAGCTAAGTCACAAGGAGCGAGTCAAGCAGATGCTGGATTAAGTGTTGATAATGGTTTATCTATTAATGTTCGCCTCGGTGAAGTAGAAACTATTGAACATCACTGTTCTCAAGGCTTAGGTGTGACTGTTTATTTTGGTCAAAAGAAAGGCTCTGCTAGTAGTACTGACCTATCACCTAAATCTATTAAAGAAACTGTTTCAGCAGCCTGTAGTATTGCACGTTACTCTAGTGAAGATAGCTACGCAGGACTGCCCGACGCGGATCGCTTAGCAACAGGTTTTAAAGATTTGGAGCTGAATCACCCTTGGCAATTAAATGCCGAGGATGCAATTCAGCTAGCGACACGGTGTGAGGCATCTGCACGCAATTACCACCCAGATATCAGCAATTCAGAAGGTGCCTCGGTAGATACCTATAGTGGTATTCGCGTCCTTGGCAATAGCCTAGGCTTTTTACATGGCTACCCCTCAACACGTCACTCTATTAGCTGTTCTGTCATTGGTGAGCGTAATGATGATATGCAACGTGACTATTGGTACAGTGTGGCACGTAAACAATCTCAACTTGATGAGGTTGAACTTATAGGTAAAAAAGCAGCCGAACGAACCATTCAACGTTTAGATAGCCAAACCCTGAGTTCACGTAGATGTCCTGTTTTATATTCAGCTGAAATCGCGGGTAGTTTAATTGGCTCATTTCTCGGAGCAATTAGTGGCGGTAGCCTATATCGAAAATCCTCTTTTTTACTGGATAGTTTAGATAGCCAAGTTTTTCCTGAATTTATGCATATCCATGAACAACCCCACTTATTAGGTGCATTAGGGAGTTCTCTTTATGACTCAGAAGGTGTGGCTACAAAAAACAATGATATTGTTGCCAATGGTATTATCAATACTTATTTACTATCCAGCTATTCAGCCCGTAAATTAGGCATGCAAACGACAGGACATGCAGGAGGCGTACATAACCTAAGTGTGGAGTCGGGAGACCAAGACCTAACTCAATTACTTAAACAAATGGATACAGGTTTATTAGTGACTGAATTAATGGGCCAAGGTGTTAACCCTGTCACTGGAGATTACTCTCGTGGAGCTTCTGGCTTCTGGGTAGAGCAAGGAGAAATCCAATACCCCGTCCAGGAAATCACCATTGCAGGTAACCTTAAAGATATGTTCAAGCAGATTCTAGCGGTTGGTAATGATATAGATTATCGTGGCTCAGTTCGTACTGGCTCAATTTTAATCGAAGAAATGGCTATTGCAGGCGAATAAAGCTTCAAAAAACGCGGTTACCTACTTAAGGCGGGGCAATATCAGAAACTCTGTAGGTTCGTTGTATTCGTACCTCTTAAGCAGTACGGTGTTTCCGGTACGAATACAACGAACCTACGCCTGACGGCTTCATTATTGTGCCGGCTTAAAAGTAAAGCCAAAAACGCTAAGCATATAAATGATATGCTTAGCTCCCTATCTTTCAGCCTCAATCAAAGCAGAAATTAACTCTCGTAACTTCTTTTGAATAACGCGCGTATTATCTGGTCCCATACGCAGCATTTGCTTATCCAAGGAACTCAGATTTTCTAACTTGGCATCGGCAAATTTATAATGCACCGATGGCTGAACTACTTCTATACGGTCTTGAATAGTAGGCGCTTGCAATACTTTTCCCACAGCGGCTTTAAAAATATCAGAAACTTGATAACTAGCTGGATAAGAAAAATCTTTAAAAACCCGCCTAAATAGTGGTAAATATTTCTTATATACCGCGACTCCAGCGTTGCTATCTATATCATGAATAGCCTGAGCTAAATGATCATAACGCTGATACGACTTGGGAGAAATATACATTTTATCCCCTCTAGTCATCACTATAAAAGCTTTAGTATGTGGCAACTCATTTAATATCTTAGTCGAAGGCCTTAAGCCTTGTGCCATATCATTAATGGAAAAAATAATTTTTCTTATAATTTCTGTTTGAAATAAACTTTTCTTAAATTGCTTAGATGTTGAAATAGCCAAAGCATCTTGCCTAAAAGCCTTATCACTACCCTGTAAATTTAAAGTCGTTTGTACTAGGCTAGGAGCAACCTCTGACTCAGGCTCCAGCTCAACTTCAGAATCAAAATTTTCCTCAATTTCAAGTAGAAATGATTGCTCCCCTATATTATATGAACGTTGCTTAGTTTTCTGTTCATCGATATTAATTGATTTAATAGCAATCTCTGGAATTGTTAATTCTTGCTTCCCAGTTAACAGCTGCTTATCCTCCTGTCCCTCTTGCACTTCATCATCAACCAGTGTTAATAATCCAACAATTAATATTACGACCGCTAGACTCAATAGGAAAATTTTAAGCCAAAGCTTCGATAAGCCAGTTTCACTCATGCTTTATCCTCATTAGAAGCAACAACAACCAAAAAATATTACGCATTTTGACATCTCTTAGTAATGAAGGCTTTATAATATGCCTAAGTAACAACTTATTCAATCAAAGGAATCATCATGGCTTACACTATTTATTTATCTGGAGAAATTCACAGCGATTGGCGCGAGCAAATCAAACAAGGGATCATTGATCAGGGCTTAGAAATTGAAGTCCTTGGCCCCATTACAGATCACGACACTAGTGATAATGTGGGTGTAGAAATATTAGGTGCAGAAGAAAAAGATTACTGGAAGGATCATAAGGGCGCAAAAATTAATTCAATACGCACGCAAAGTTACATCGGCCGTTCAGATATTGTCGTGGTGAGGTTTGGCGACAAATACCGCCAATGGAACGCTGCTTTTGATGCTGGCACAGCTTATGGCATGGGGATCCCCGTCATTGTATTACATGCTCCCGACTTAACTCACCCTCTAAAAGAAATTGATGCTGCAGCACTTGCAGTGACTGAAACACCTCAACAAGTAGTTGAGATTTTGACTTATATTTCTCAAGAATAACACCTAAAATACAGCTCAGATTAAACCTTGTTAAATCAGAATCCCTATATAATCAATAGAGGATTCTGATGGCTTCCTCACCAAAAATACAAATAAAACACACGCTTTAAAGCAAGCCCCTCTCGAAGAGTGTTGATTTATAATTGAATCTGAACGTCAGCAGTCGACCCTTAGCAGCCTGTCGCTGAATTATTTTTTACACGGAATAACGCTGCGAATACGGGGCGTAGTTGATGCATCTTGTTAGCTGCTACTCACAACAAAAATGTATCAACTATTAGCCAATAGATTCAATAAAATATGCTTCTTCAAATATTTTATTTTTATCTAAAAATAATTCTGAAAATTCACTTCTTAATGCTGAATTGATGGCATGCTTAACTTTTTTTACTACTTCATCAGCAGAGTAATCAGGAGATGAACTACTATAAATATGCATATGATCTTCCCCAATACACAACAAGCTTATTTTTCCTTCAAATTCAGGTCCGGCTTCAGCAATAGTAGTTGATAATGTTTGAATCTGATCCGAAATACTAGAAAATAGTCGATGTCTACCTTTCTCAATTAAGCATAAATGATAATTCAACTCGCAAATTATCTTGCTTGAGTCTCTATCCCACTGTTGTAAAGCATAAGATTTTAGCCATTTATGTTTGTCGGACAATCTTATCTTTTCACTACCATACTCAGTTGTTTCATTATTTCGTTTTGTATCACCGACGATGGATAAATTGGGCTTGAATGCAAGACAATCAATCTCACTTACACTCTTTCCCCACCGCAGAAGGTCGCATAGTATATTTTCTGAAAATGAGTAATCTAGACAAAATTGGCACTGCGGCTGTATCGTTACATGGTGGTATTTGAAGCACTTTTCACAACTAGCCATTTGATTAATAAACTTCCCAAATACTAAAAATTATAATATTTCCTGCAACTAACGACCAAATCAGCGGCCACTTTAAACGGTCAACTGTATTTATCTTGTTAGCTATTTTATTGATGACTCCCCATATACTCAGTTACAGCGTCAGCTAATAACCCAGACCTAGTTTCGCCATGTTTTTTTGCATAATTATCAACTGTATTTAGTAGATATTCAGGTAACGTAATATTCACTCTTTTAGATTTTGGAGATAATCGACTTATATCTATTTCAACAATTCCCCATATTCCATCAATATATTCTGGGTTAGTTTGGTGATTTTCAATTGATAATACCTTAGGAATAACTTCCCCATCTAAAAGCATTCCTTCAATATGACACTCTATAGCCTCTTTGCCCATAGATAAAGCTTCTTCAACTGTACTTCCAGCAGAAAAGCAGCCTGATAAATCAGGAACTGTAACGCTATAGTCTGACTCTGGGTCTTTATGTATGACAATTGAATATTTCATTTCCAACCTGCTTGGCGATAAATACTTTTTAATGTTCCAATAGCTATATCTTTGCTTGGGTGTGGGACAGTCACTTTGCCTTTTTTCTCTGAGTGTTTAAATTGATGGTGATCACCTTTTACATGATGGAGTACCCAACCATCCTCCTTCAGTTTTTTAATGATTTCTCTACTGTTCATGGTGTGTATTCTACACACTATTTTAAAGATATTGAACTGATTGTTTTAAATTCTGCCTTTAGCTAACGACCAAATCACTTGACGTAAAAAGGGGCGTTTTTTTTGCCTTAGCAAAAAACGTGACGCTTTTTACGGTCAAGTGGATTTTCTGGTTAGAAGATATTTACCCACCAAGCTTGTTATACGCAAGATCAAAAATCAAGCTGGCTGACCCCTTGAACGATGCTGCAGCACTTGCAGTGACTGAAACACCTCAACAAGTAGTTGAGATTTTGACTTATATTTCTCAAGAATAACACCTAAAATACAGCTCAGATTAAACCTTGTTAAATCAGAATCCCTATATAATCAATAGAGGATTCTGATGACTTCCTCACAAAAAATACAAATAAAACACACACTTTAAAGTGCTTGTTAACCACGTCACAGATTCATGCTACTTCCCATGTTCAAATCGTTTCAAATTAAACAAAAAGTGGCGACTGAATATGTGTGGGAAAATTGGAAAAGATGCAATTGAATCAATGCAAAATATGATGTCTATGTCGGTGTACTATGTGATCGCTGACTGTTTGGATGTTGACGCTATGGACTTAGAGCCCAATGAAGACCTAGATAACGACCTCCATATGACAGATGCAATGAAATCCTTATTAAGTGAATCTATTATTGATATGTTTAATGGTCGGCAATTAGATTATTCAACTATTCATAATATTCAAGATGTCGTAAATCAAGTAATTACCACTGAGTTACATGAATCAATTCATTGATAGTAAAACCTTCCTATCTCCTTCGAATATACTTCACAACCAATTCATCTCTTTCAAAATATAAAAGCCTCAATGAAAACCATTGAAGCTTTTAATATCATCCCTACCCGCAAAAAATATAAACTTACCGGCCTTCAAAAACGATAATTGATCGAGGGGGCACTAAATAATTATTGTGATTTAATGGCGTCTGCTTTTCAGGCAATACAACATCAAATGGCGTCAATAAAGAAGTGTTAACGGCTAGATGCCACTCTCTCTGAGCAATTTCAGGTAAATTCATGACCAATTCCTGCTCAGACATATTCAAAATAACATGTAAATCAGCTTCATAACTGTCAACTGCCGCTAAAGTATAAGCTAAGACTTGCGCCTCAGGATCATTCCATTGAGGCTCGCCTAATTCAACACCATGCCATTGAATATCAGGTAGCGGTTTTCTTTTCTCTCTTGGGAATCGTCTGCGCTCAGTCCCTTTCCATTCGCTTTTTTCTTGTTCCTTTTTAGCCCTGACAGACCCCGTTAAAAATCGACGACGCATAAGAGCAGGGTGACGTTTACGAAATGCAATCATCTTTTGCACAAAACTCAGCATATCAGAATTTTCTTCTGTTAAGCTCCAATCAAACCAAGTTAATTCATTATCCTGGCAGTAGCCATTATTATTTCCCTGCTGTGTATTAAGCACCTCATCACCCGCAAGTAACATAGGCACGCCTTGGCTTAGTAATAGTAATGCAATTCCATTTTTAGCCTGCTTTCTACGTAACTCTAGTATCGATGAATCGTTAGTTTCGCCTTCTGCACCACAGTTATAACTAAAGTTATGGTCTCCACCGTCACGGTTATCCTCACCATTAGCTAAGTTATGCTTACCGTTATAACTCACCATATCCTGCAAGGTAAACCCATCATGACAGGTAATAAAATTGATACTATTTATGGGTAAACGGCCTTGATGTTGATACAAGTCACTACTTGCACATAATCGCGTTGCTACCTCTGAGATAATACCTCGATCGCCACGAATAAAGCCGCGCATGCTATCTCGGTATTTACCATTCCACTCACCCCAGCGATACCCTGGAAAACTTCCTACTTGATACAATCCAGCCGCATCCCAAGCTTCAGCAATCAATTTAGTTTTAGCAAGCTGTTCAGAAAGCTCAATTCCCCATAAAACAGGTGGATCTTGTAGCACTTCACCATGCTCACCACGTGCCATGGCACTGGCTAAATCAAAGCGAAAACCATCAACATGCATTTCCCTAACCCAGTACTCTAAGCAACCAATAATGAAATTTGCAACCACGGGATGATTTGCATTTACAGTATTACCACAGCCAGTGTAATCTCTAAATTTACTTTTATCACCTTCCTCAAGATGATAAAAAATATCACTGCCTATTCCTCTAAAATTAATAACCGGCCCATCTTCGCCTGCTTCAGATGTATGGTTAAACACGACATCCATAATCACACCAATTTCAGCTTTATGCAGTGCTTTAACTAAATCTCGAAACTCCTGAATATGCGTCCCCTGTTCAGGTGTCACACAGTAGCCAGGGTGAGGACTAAAAAAACTATGCGTACTGTAACCCCAGTAATTCTTCAAACCTAAATCTGCAGTTCCTTTAGGAACATCTTGCTCATCAAATGCCATCACCGGCATTAACTCAACATGCGTAATTCCTAACGCTTTTAAATAAGGGATTTTTTCAATTAAGCCTGAAAAAGAACCCGGATTTTTTACCCCAGACAAATGGTGGTTAGTAAACCCTCCCACATGAAGTTCGTAAATAATGGCTGTTTCACTTTTAACCACAAAGCGCTTGTCTCCTTCCCAGTCATAACTACTATCAACAACCAAGTTACGCATTGCCGTATGACCATTATCTCCAGGGACACTGGCAGCGCTCCTATCCCACAACTTATCGCTGACCGCCCTAGACCACGGATCCAGAAGATGCTTTTCCTTATCAAAACAAAGCCCACTTGCAGAGGTGTCGTTCGCCCCATCCATACGCCAAGTAAACCAAGTACCCGAAGGTAACTCACTCACATGCACATGCCATGAATAAAATGTCTTATTAACTTCTACAGTTAAAGGAATAACCTGAAAAGGCTCTAGACTGGTTGAGCTATCATATAATAACAACTCAACTTCAGTTGCATGACTACTAAAAATGGAAAAATTAACCCCATCAAGTTTATTACGTGTACCGACCGGATACGGTGAGCCCGGGGAAGTTTTATATATTTTACTCATCGAGCTAATTTCCAATTTTAGTTTGCACTATTAAATTATTCAGAGTGCGCATAATATCGCCCCCTTATAGCGGGGTCAATACAATATCAACTTCAGCCAGTTACATTAGACCTAAACATTCCATTAACACATCAAATAAGCCGTTAGGGGGGCTTCTAAAATTTATTCCGCACCACAACCTCATCCAATATCGAAAAAATACAGTTAGGTAGAAACACCTCCAAGTCTTTAGAAAAAGACTCAAGCTATTATAGAGCCTACGCTCATAAGGTACTTAAACTCTTCGTGGATGAGCTAACTGCACAATCAGATAATAAACACTATTCAACGCCCTAAGTACTGCATCATCCACAAAGTCATAAAATGGCCCTTTTTAGCTCCCCTGTTATGAAATACATCATTTTATTTTTTTGGTATAAGCAAAAATGCGACGATAAACAGCCTAAATATTTACGTGCAAAAGAGGGCTACGCATTTAAGACGGGACAGCTTGGTAGTCCTCGCGTTCTCACTGCTGTTCTTTTATCGTAGGGGCAATCCC
>ENA-ORXI01001231-ORXI01001231.1-sediment-metagenome-genome-assembly--contig:-NODE-1231-length-20215-cov-11.493892_pt1 | contig 20215 bp, 16 predicted proteins | sample MGYA00237861_ERZ511468 | MGnify/ENA primary metagenome ERZ511468 (study PRJEB26299, sample SAMN06266213) | sediment metagenome | isolation source: Hudson Canyon methane seep mesocosm | place...
TTTTACACAGCTGTTAACAGAGTATAAAAAGGCACCTGTTGTAACCAGACAAAGAATGTATCTAGAGTCAATGGAGAATGTATTAAGCAATACTTCGACAGTGATGGTTGATGTAAAGGGCAGTAACAATATGCTGTATTTACCACTGGATAAATTAGGTAATAGATCGGTAAATACTGCAGCATCTAATAATGCAAATATTCAACAGCCGAGTTCTATACCACAAAAACCAAGCATTAATAACAGCTCACGGACTACAGCTCGTGGTCGTGATGTGAGAGGACGCTAAGATGGGACAAAATAAGATATTAATAGGGGTAGGTGCTTTGTTTTTTCTTGTTTCTGCCTGTGTTTTTACAGTATCAGAAACAGAAAGAGCGATTAAATTCCGTTTAGGGGAAGTTATTTCAACTGACTTTGATCCAGGTTTACATTTTAAATTACCCTTTATCAATAACGTGAAAAAGTTTGATTCACGTATTTTGACAATGGATTCTAAACCTGAGCGTTTTTTAACCTCTGAAAAGAAAAACGTAATTGTTGATTCATTTGTAAAATGGAAAATTGCAGATGTTAAAACTTACTATACAGCTGTAGCGGGTGATACTAGCCAAGCTAATGTTCGTTTAGATCAGATTATTAAAGATGCTTTCCGTAGTGAGTTTAGTAAACGGACCATTAAACAACTGGTGTCTAGTGACCGAACTGCGATCAGAACGGCATTGATTACACTTTCAACGCCTATTGCAGTCAAATTAGGCATAGAAATTGTTGATGTACAAGTAAAACGTATTGATTTACCTAACGAAGTAAGTTCTTCTGTTTATCGTAGAATGGAAGCTGAGCGTGAAAGAGTAGCAAGAGAATTTCGCTCTCAAGGTAAAGAAGCAGCTGAAAGAATTCGAGCTGATGCTGACAAGCAACGCCAAATTATTATGGCTAATGCTTTCCGTGATGCCGAGATGCTTCGAGGTTCTGGTGATGCGACAGCAGCAGATATTTATGCTAAAGCTTATGGTGACGATGTTGAGTTTTATACTTTTTATCGCAGTATGAATGCTTATCAGCGTACCTTTAGAAAACCGGGCGATATGCTTGTAGTGGAACCTGATTCTGATTTCTTTAAGTACTTTAAGAAACAAAAGTAATTAGTTACGATAAGTTTTATCGTTGAATTAAAAAACAAAACGCTCCGTTTTTAATGGGGCGTTTTGTGCGAGTGGACATACAAAAAATGCAAAAAACAGACTCCTGGTTATTACCACAAGGGATTGAAGATGTTTTACCAAAAGACGCCAGGCAATTAGAGGCATTACGCAGACAACTGCTTGATGTATATGCTTGCTGGGGATATGAATTAGTTATTCCTCCTGTCGTTGATTTTCTAGACTCTTTGTTAACAGGTTCAGGCCATGACCTTGACCTTCAAACCTTTAAGCTGACAGATCAGGTTTCTGGGGAAATGTTAGGTGTTTGTGCAGATATGACGCCTCAGGTTGCACGAATTGATGCACATAATCTTAAGCATAATAGACCAACCAGATTGTGTTATGTAGGGACGACATTAAGGACTCTGGGTGATTCATTATCAAAAACCAGAAGTCCAATGCAAATTGGAGCTGAGATATATGGACATTCAGGTATTGAAAGTGACCTGGAAGTTATTCAGCTAATGTTAGAAATATTAGCCGTAACCGGTTTGCAAAATGTGCATTTAGACCTTGGACATGTGAGTATTTTTCGATCATTATCAGAACTGGCCGGCTTGACTAAGACCCAGGAAGCTGAGTTGTTTGATGCCTTACAACGTAAAGCCAGACCAGAATTGAATGAACTGGTTGATAGTTTTGATATTGAAGAAAAGTATCAAACGATTTTTAAAACCTTACCTACTTTAAATGGTGGGGTTGATGTACTTGCTAAAGCAGCTAAAGTACTGGAAGATACAAGCGATACCGTTTTCCAAGCATTAAATGAATTGCAGGCAGTTGCCGATAAGTTAAGCATTAACTTTCCAGCATTACCCGTGAGTTTTGATTTGTCTGAACTGCGTGGATATCATTATCATACGGGTATTGTCTTTGCATCTTTTATTCCTGATCTGGGTAGAGAAATTGCCAGGGGAGGAAGGTATGACAATATTGGGGAATTTTTTGGAAGAGCGCGTGCTGCAACAGGGTTTAGTGCAGATTTGAAATTGCTTAATTCTTTATCAAAAAAATTAAATGAAGAGGATAAGGAGCAATTAATTTATGCACCTTTCGATAATGATAGTTCATTAAATGAAATGATTAGAGAGCTTCGTGCAAAAGGTGTTGCTGTTGTTCAACAGTTACCTGGTCATACGGATGAAATTAAAGAGCTAGCTTGTACAGGTGTGCTTGAAAAACAGAATCAAAATTGGGTCGTTAAGTCTTTAGGTTAAGTTGGAATAATTATGGGTAAAAATGTTGTAGTCATCGGTACACAATGGGGTGACGAAGGTAAAGGAAAGTTGGTCGATCTGTTAACTGAGCAGGCTGCGGCTGTTGTTCGCTTTCAAGGTGGACATAATGCGGGTCATACATTAGTTATTAATGGTAAAACAACTGTGCTGCATCTTATTCCATCAGGAATACTTAGAGAAAATGTAGATTGCATGATCGGTAATGGCGTTGTTTTATCACTTGAAGCTTTGCTAGAAGAAATTGGAACCCTAGAGAAATCAGGAGTTTCTGTTAAAAACCGTCTAAAGATCAGTGAATCATGTGCATTAATATTGCCTATTCATATTGCTATTGACCAGGCAAGGGAAATAGCAAGAGGAAATAAAGCAATAGGTACAACTGGCCGAGGAATTGGTCCTGCGTATGAAGATAAAGTCGCTAGACGTGGTTTGCGTGCAGGTGATTTATTAAATACTGAAGAGTTTTCCAAGCGTTTAAAAGAGTTAGTTGAATATCACAATTTTATGCTAACTAATTATTACCATGTTGAAGCCCTTGATTATGATCAAATGCTGGAAACAACTTTAAAGTTAGCTGAGCAAGTAAAACATATGCTAACTGATGTAGGTGAAGAGCTAAATGATTATCAGCAAGCGAATAAAAATATTTTATTTGAAGGTGCTCAAGGTGCTTTATTAGATATTGATCATGGTACTTATCCTTATGTTACCTCTTCAAGTACCACAGCAGGTGGTGCGGCAACGGGAACGGGTGTGGGTCCATTAGCGATTGATTATGTCTTAGGTATTACTAAAGCCTATTCAACACGTGTTGGCAACGGCCCTTTTCCAACAGAATTGGATGATGAATATGGTGAACACTTAGGTGTTAAAGGCCATGAATTTGGTGCGACTACAGGCCGTAAACGTAGAACAGGCTGGTTTGATGCAGTTTCTATGCGTAAATCTGTACAATTGAATAGTTTGTCAGGAATTTGTTTAACAAAACTTGATGTACTTGATGGCTTAGATAAAATAGGTATTTGTACTGCTTATAAAATAAATGGTGAACTAACAGAAATTGCACCTCTAGGGGCTGATAAATATGAAGCTTGTGTGCCAGTGATTGAAGAAATGCCTGGTTGGACAGATATCACAGCAGGTGTAACTGAAATTGATAAGTTACCGGCGAATGCAAAAGCTTACATAGAGCGTATAGAGCAGTTAATGGGTGTAAAAATCGCTATATTATCAACGGGTCCAGACCGTGATGAAACAATCGTTATTGAAAACCCTTTTTTATAGTAGTAAGTTTTAGTCGTGGTAAATAAAAGTGACTAAAGTTGTCTAGTTTGTTTCATTCCTATTTGAAATAGGGATGAAACAACAGCAAAATATAAAAGACGGGGCTTGAGTTTTAAAATCAATTCATCAGCTACCATGAATGCTATTAAGCATAGAAGACTAAAGTTCTTCCTCTCCAAAATTATCAATCTAAAATTGATATTGTCAGTTGTAACAATAAATCAGTTTATCCTCAGTTAGAATTATCCAAAAGTAAAAAAATATATCACTTTTAATATCTAAAAATTAGCGGTAAATGTTAGTTATGATTTCATGGCTATATACAAACTACAGCTTACTTCCATCCAGTCCCGCAATAATCAGTGTGAACAGATCAATGTAGCAAAGGCGATTGTAGTCAGGCAGTTAACAGGCTTAATAAATAAAATGCAAGTAAGCTCAAAAATGCATTTGCTGCTATTTGTTTATAGCTGTATTTGATTGTTAGGTCAGTAAGCGATATCGTTTTGTACTACAAATGATGGACAAAATGCACTGGCTTTACATATTATAAAACTCTTGTTGTTTAGTATGTTATAAATAACCCTGTGTTTATGATTAACGTATTGCTTAGGAATAGGTATGGAAGAAACCATTCAGGTTCTTTTAATTCAGATTGTGGCTATTACAATTTTACTCGCCACATTATTGCAAGTAGTGAATCTGTTTTTAGCTTCAATTAAGCGTCAAATTAGCGGTCAGGAGATCTTCGAACTAGAACGCTTATTGTTACAGAAAAAAATTGACCAGCAACTCTTAGAAGCAAGGCTGATTGAGAAAAAAAATAATAATACCTGGTTAGGCTTTCGTAAATTCACTATCCAAAAAAAGCAATATGAGCAAGAAACAGGTATTTGTTCATTTTATTTAACGGCACATGATGGTAAACCGATTCCCTCTTTTAACCCAGGCCAACATCTTTTTTTTAGGGTTAATATTCCTGGTCATAAAAAACCATTACTGCGTTGCTATTCGATTTCAAGTAGTCCGTTTATAAAGGACTTCTATCGTATAAGCATACAAAAAGCATTGCCCCCAATAGTTAACTCGATGTTACCGACGGGTATTGTATCCAGTTATTTTTATGATAATTTGAAACAGGGTGATATCGTTGATGTGCGTGCGCCCAGTGGGAATTTTTATATTGATCTATTAACTCATAAACCTGTTGTTTTAATAGCAGCAGGTATTGGGGTTACCCCGTTGCTTAGTATGTTAAATGCAATTTGTGATACTGATGCCCAGAGAGAGACATGGTTTTTCTTGAGTGTGAAAAATAAGAAAAACCACATGATGCAAGATCATCTGCAACAGATTAATGCTAAATTTGAAAATATCCATATTTTTACCTGTTATAGCCAACCCCAAGATGAAGATATAAGGGGACGGGATTATGATCATGCGGAAAGAATTAGTGTAGAGGTACTAAAAAAATACTTACCAAGCAATAATTTTGAGTTTTATTTTTGTGGTCCAATTGCCATGGTAGAAAGTTTTAGAGTTGATTTGACAGAATGGGGAGTGGCAATACAGAATCAACATTATGAACGATTTGAAAAACCTGAAATTCAGCAAAAAATCGAAACCTCAAAAGCTGACAAAACAACGGCTAGCATTTGCTTCTCAAAATCTGATAAGTCATTTTCCTGGTGTGATTCAGGTGATTCAATTCTTGATTTAGCATTATCTAATGGTGTGAGCATTGACTATAGTTGTAGAAGAGGAATGTGTGGATTATGCCAAACAACAGTAAAATCAGGTGAGGTTTATTACGATGAAGATCCAGAGTATTTATCAGAACTTGAACAAGGTATGTGTTTGCCTTGCGTTGCAAAAACAAAACAGGACCTTGAGTTATATGCTTAATTTATTATTAAAACTTATGAAGAATTATATTGCCTGCTTTCGGCAGAAAAAAAATTATTTGTTATTATTAGTTTTGGCATTATCAATCGATTCTAGTTTTGCGGTGCAGCTCACGGCAGAAGTAGAAAATACTTTAGGGCCTAAAGCGTGTGTTGCTTGTCACAAAGGGTCTGCACGATCCTGGAAAAAAACCAAGCATTATAAAACATACAAAGAAATTCCCAGAAAAGGCATAGCAAAAAAACGTGCGAAAAAAATGCGTTTTAAACAAATTAAAACAGACAGTCTATGTGTAAACTGCCACTTTACAGCTGTTAAGTCAGGATCACGTATTAAAACTGTTGCTGGCATTTCTTGCGAATCCTGTCATGGTGCGAGTAAGGACTGGCTCAGAATGCACAGTGATTTTGGTGGGCGTGGTGTACGGGCAAATGAAGAAACGCCAGAACATAAAATACAACGTCAATTTCAGACAGAATCAAATGGCATGGTCCAATTATCTAATATTTATGATTTAGCCAAGAATTGCTACCGTTGTCATACTGTACCAGAAGAAAAGCTGGTTAATATAGGTCGACATCCTGCTGGAAGTGATTTTGAACTGGTGCAATGGGGACAAGGCGAGGTTCGACATAATTTATGGCATGAAGAAAGTTCAAATAACCCTTTGCCAATAATACGTTTACGCATTATGTATGTCGTAGGGAAAGCAATGGATCTGGAATATGCTTTACGGGGTTTGGCTAAAGCAACGGTAGATAGTGGATATTTTCAGCATATGGTCGAGCGTAAAGATAAGGCAATCAATGATTTGAAACATATTGCTATTCAAATTGATAATGAAGATATTCAAAACATGATTAAATTGGTTGATAAATTAGAAAATAAAGTCAATAACCCTGAATATCAAGCAATAGCCGAACAAGTTGGTATTTTAAATAGAACATTCACGATTTTGGCAGATGGTGCTCAGCTGAGTGGTTTAGATGCTTTATTACCAAAACCTGATGCTTATAATGGTGATGTTTATCAACCTTAATATTTACCAGGCTAGGTAAATTACAAATTGTAGAGCAGGTGAGGATGTTTGCTCTACAATTTTTTGTCTATAGCACTGCACTTTCTGTATTGCTAATCAGTGCTCTTATTACTCTCATTTTAATCAAATAATTCCTGTGGGGAATTCTTTATGATCACTAAAGATAACTATTGGGACCCCCAAATGAATGCAGAGCTTGTTCAGCATATTCTGTTATTTGAGTTATTTAATAATATGATCAAAGATGAACTTCCTGATTATAGTTCTTCAGCTGATATGTTTAAAATTAATTCGGATGATATTGAGAGTGTATTGGCTTTTGATTTGTCTGATAAATTGGAAGAGCCAAGACTGCCAGATAATAACCCTTTGATTGATATAATTTATAAGCATACCCGGCTTGTTAAATATAAAAAGGGTGACATTATCATTAGAGATGGTGACTATGGAAACTCTGCCTTCTTTATTGCATCAGGGAAGGTGGGTGTTATCTTTCCGCCAGGTTTGCAAGAAAAACAATTAGGTCATGTTTCTGACCAAAAAATGAGTTTGTTAAAAACGCTAAAAAAACTTTGGTGTAATCCTTTTTACCCTGAGCAAAGGTCTCAGACGGGGAATAATCAGACATTAAACTCCACAGTTTCAATTAAAGAGGGGCGATTACATCTCAATAATGTAAAAGACATACTGGATAAAAATGAATATACAGAATTAGGTTCAGGTGACATCTTTGGGGAAATTGGTGCGCTTGGGCGAACCCCGAGAACATCAACGGTGGTTGCGAATATATACTGTGAATTGCTTGAAATACGTTGGCAGGGCTTACGAGATTTAAGGCAACTGAGTCAAGAGTTTCGTAAATCAATTGATAGTTTGTATCGTGAAAATAGCCTGATAGCTCATTTATATAGTTTGCCATTACTATCTTCACTATCAAAAAGTGCAATTCAACTAATTGCTCAGGATACATTATTTAAAACCTATGGTTCTTTCGAATGGCAAACGGATTACAAAACGAACCTGGAAAATGACTCGCTGAGTTTACTAAAAAGTGAAACTCTGATTGTTGCTGAAGGTGATTGTTCAGATAGTGTTTATCTTGTGCGATCAGGGTTTACACGTGTCAGCTATAAATACAATAATGGTTTTCAAGTGGTGCAATACCTGGGGCAAGGTGATGTGTTTGGCCTGGAAACAATTGTCTATAACTGGAAAAACAAGGCAAATTTGCCTATGCAAACCAGTTTACATGCTCTTGGTTATGCCGATGTTTTGCAAGTACCCAAATACATTTTTGAACGCATGGTTTTGCCTAATATGAAGGTTGATGAAATAAATGAATACCTGGCTTCTGATGTATTACAGCAATTTTCAAAACATGCTGATGATTCACCAGTCAAAGGACTTAACTTAAATGATGCCGTCCTTGATTTTATGAGTGATTACCGTTTTATTAACGGAAGCTCTACCATGCTTATTGATACAGACCGCTGCACTCGTTGTGATGACTGTGTTACTGCGTGTGCAGTCGGGCATAATAATAACCCTAGATTCAATCGACATGGCTATCGCTATGATCATTTTATGGTCGCAAATGCCTGTATGCACTGTAATGATCCTGTTTGTATGATCGGCTGTCCTACTGGCGCTATTCAACGAAAACCATATGAAGGTCAAATCGTCATCAATGATGATATATGTATTGGCTGCTCAACTTGTGCAAATGCATGCCCCTATGAAAACATCCGCATGGTTGATGCACGAGATAGTGATGGCTTGATTATTCGTGATAAAGAAACCCAAAAGCCTGTTTTAAAAGCAACTAAATGTAATTTATGTATTGATCAGTTAGGAGGGCCCGCATGTGAAAGAGCTTGTCCACACGATGCATTGAAACGTGTTGATATTCAGGATTTTCCTGAGATGATCAACTGGATGAATCGATAATGACTTTTAATAGTAGACGCCTAAAAAACAGTCTGGTTTTATTCGTTGTTTGTTTGCTATTAAATAGTTTAGCTAACTATTACGGCACGCCCCTCTATCAAATTCAAATAGTGTCTGGCTGGGTTTTAATGATTTTAATACTGTTGCTTTTTTTCTATAGCCTTAGAAAAAAATTGACCTTATTACCTATTGGTAAAACTTCGAGCTGGTTACAGTTCCATTCTTACGCTGGTTTTTTGTCTGTTTTGGTATTCTTTCAACATCTCACTTATCGATTACCCAATGGTTTTTTTGAAATCATTCTGGCCAGTTTTTTTATGGTGACTGCTTTGAGTGGAATTGTAGGGATGATATTTTCTAGAGTTATCCCGAGACATTTAACCCGAAGGGGAGAAGAAGTGATTTATGAGCGTATACCTTTGTTCACTTATGAGATAAGGAAACAGGCTCAGGATTTAATTATTGAATGCACACTAAAAACAAACTCAACTGCGCTAGCCGATTATTACCAAAATTATCTTGCTGATTATTTTTATAAACCCAAAAGACCTCTGTTTCATTTCTATGGCTCTATGGGGGCTCTTTATGTAATGCAAACCAGGCACAATAATTTTTGTCGCTATTTAAATGAACAAGAGAGCGTATATGCTCAGCAATTATTTGAATTGATAAGAAAAAAATATGATCTGGATTTTCATTATGCCTTGCAAGGTGTATTAAAAACCTGGTTATTTATTCATGTGCCTTTAACTTACGCTTTAATTTTAGCGATGACTGTCCATTTAATGTTGGTTTATGCTTTTTTAGGTGGTTTGCAGTGAAAATTCAATTACAGAAATTTTTTCATAAAAATTCATCTTATGCTCGGCCTAATCAACCTTGGGTTTGTGGGAAACATGCGCAAGGCTACAATTGTGAAGCTGGGCCCGATATGCAAGGCTGTTGTCGGACAGAATATGAGTGTAAACCCTATAAAGAAAACAATAGCTGGATATGCAGTCGCAGTAATAATTATGGTGGCAGTTGTGATGAAGGGCCGATGCCGAATGGAGAGTGTTGTAATAAAATAACACAGTGCCAGCCCACCCGCAGTATAAGACAAAAAAGAAGCTTAGTCGTTAAGTGGAGCGTATTCGCTATTTTTGCAATGATGATGTTGTTATTAAATAGCCATACAAAAGCTACTTTTTTTAGTCCAGGTGACCTGAGTTTTAAACATGGCAAAATAGATCAATGCAGTACTTGTCATGAAGTATTTGATAAAAGTTTTTTCAACTGGGTCAAACAAGCTTTGTCTGGTGAAAACACCATAGATAACAGTAAAAAATGTCTTGATTGTCATAAGTTTGGTGAAAATGCACATCAACCCCATGGACTAGCTAGAGATGATTTACAGCAGTTAAAGAAAAATAAAAAAGAGACGAATAATAGGGAAGATAAGCAATTGGCTTGTTTGAGCTGTCATTTAGAGCATCATGGCGCAGATTCTGACTTAACAGATGTTGCAAAACAAAATTGTGCTTATTGTCATCGACTGGATCAATCAGTGATTAATGCGCAACACCCAGAATTTAATCACTACCCCTATAAAAGAAATACTCGAATAATTTTTGACCATACGACCCATGCAAAAAAGTATTACTACAACAAAGCAGGAGATCAGTTATTAGACACGGCACCAGAATCCTGTCAGTCATGTCACCAAAGTGATAGTCGCGCTAATAAAATGATGCAACATGCTTATGCTAAGGACTGTAAGGCTTGTCATAAGGATATTTTTGAGGAATCTGAAAGTTTTATTGTTTTTGAAATTCCAGAACTTGCTTTTGATGCAACCGAGTTAAATGTTCAATGGCCAGAAGGTGCCAGCGGTACTTTAACTCATTTTATGATTATGTTACTAGCGACAGATAGTTTGTTTGTTGAGGCGGTTGCTGATCTTGATGATTATTTTGATTTATCAGAGTTGGATAAGCAAAAGACTAAAAAGATAGTCAAATCGATAAAAAAGTTGTTTTTTGAAATAGACCAACAAGGGCCGATAGTTTTTAAGCAACGTTTAGTCAGTGCTTTTAATTGTCAATTGAATGAGCAAGGGCAGTTTGATAGCGATTCCTTATGTACAGTTAAAAAAGCTGAACTAGACCTGATGGTTAAATTATTCCCGCTAAAGCTATTCTGTGAGGCGAAACAACGCTGGTTTCCAAGTCTAAGTCGAACATTTGTAAATACTCAAAATAGTAACAATTTTTGTGCAGATAATAGGCATAATCACAAAATACCAACAGAAGCTGGAGAGTGGGTTTTAGAAGAATTAAGTATTGAATATAGGCCAGATAAACATAAGGATGCTTTTATTAAAAGCTGGTTGGATCTAACAAGTCAGCAACTTGATCAAATTCTACCTGAGAAAGCAAGATTAGAAATATTTAAGGAATTGAATTCAGAAGATGCCTCTGTACAGTGCACTAAATGTCATAGTGTTGAATCAACTGACGGTAAAAATTTTAGAGTTAATTGGCCGCCTAAGCTTAACAAGATAGCCAAAAAACAATTTATCAAGTTTAATCATAATGCGCATATTAAGTATCAGGATGAAAAGGTTTGTCTGGATTGTCATCTGGAAAACCTAAATACAGCCTATCTGGATAGCTATGAAGATTTAGATCCATTAACATTTGAGAGCAACTTTACAACCGAACGCAACAACTGTTCATCTTGTCACCAACAGTCTATGACAAAAGAACAATGTCAGCTTTGTCATAATTATCATGTATCTCCTTAAATAGATACAGTGTCGTAGCCGGCTGTATATCAAAGGCTAAGCTGTTTTTTAGCCAGTTTAGATGGATATAATTAAGGAAAATATTTTGTAGAAAGGAAGGAATAAATAAGGAGGAAAAAGAAAAAATAATAACATACTGCTTTACTTGGTTTGAATATCAGAATATACTAATACCATGAATTGCCTAAACAGTTTTTCGGCAATTTGTATAAACAGTATTCAAAAATCCAAGAGAGGGGATCATTATGAAATTAAAACTTATATTTGCTACAGCACTAATGGCATTAACCGTAGGGTGTACTACAACAGAAGGTGATAAAGTCATTTCTGTTACTGAAGAAGCCAAACTGTATAACGAAACATTAAATCCACGACAAAAAGAATATGATAATCATTTAGGTTTTAATGATTTGCATATTCAGGCGATCAGACATTTAAAACCAGAAACTCATGATGTTCATGATCCAGATCTACAGACAATTGTTCACCACCACTGTAAAGCTTACGATGATGGCACTTTAATCTGTCTAATGTTCCATACTGGAATGAAAGATCAAGATAAACCTATGGGTTTTGAGTACATTATCACTACTGCGCAATTTAATAAATTACCAGAAGAAGAGAAACAGTACTGGCATTATCATGCGGAAGAAATTCCTCGTGCTCATGCAACATTCCCTGATTTAACGGGTGAAGAAGCGAATAAAATTTTACCAGCAGTGAATGAAACATACGGTAAAGTGTATTATTTCAAAAAACCACATGACAAAATGCCACTGGGCGAACCATACATCTTAAAAGTTCAAGATATGCCAGTGCAGGACTAACTTTTAATAGTTAAAATAGTTGATAAACCAGCAGAGATTCTCTCTGCTGGTTCTATTTTTAGGAGTTGAGATGCAAATGTTCTTAATCCTGTTGTTTGGAATTAGCTTTTCCAGCGTTTCCATTGCAAACCCGACTTTAGGGTTGCCTCCATTATCTATCCCCAAAAATAATCCTCAAACACTCGAGAAAGTTGAGCTAGGCAGGTTATTATTTAACGACTCTCGATTCAGTGCTGACGGCTCAATCAGTTGTGCAAGTTGCCATCATAGTGATAAAGCGTTTACGGATGCCTTAAAAGTGCCAATAGGCATTGATAATCAAACAGGGCTGAGAAATGCCCCTACAGTTGTTAACTCTGCATTTTATGAAACCTTGTTTTTAGATGGCAGAGCGAAAAGCCTGGAAGACCAAGCCTTGGGGCCTTTTTTAAGCCCTGTAGAACATGGTTTAGAAGATTACAAGAAGGTTATTAAGGTTATTAAGCAGGATTCTGAATACCCCATATTGTTTAAAAAAGTATTTAATATTTCTATTAATGAAATAACAATAGATTATGTTGCCAAGGCAATTGCAAGTTTTGAACGGACACTGATATCCGCAAATTCGCTGTTTGATCAATACTATTTTGGTCGAGATCATACTAAATTATCAGAAAGTGCAGCCAGAGGATTAAGGATATTCAGGCGTAAGGGGAATTGTGCTAATTGCCACGAGATTTCCTTTGATAATGCCTTGTTTATGGATAACCGATTTTATAATATTGGCGTAGGCTCTCAGCGTATTAATAAGCAGTTAGATGATATTGTCATTGCTTTAAAAAGTGGAAAAAAAATTGAAAGTATCGGACTGACAGCTGAGCAAGAATCTGAGTTAGGACGCTTTAATGTTACGCATATCATTTCTGATATTGGCAAGTTTAAAACACCCACCTTACGTAATATTAGTTTAACAGCACCATATATGCATGATGGCAGTATACAAACCTTAGAACAGGTAGTTGATTATTATGATAAAGGTGAGAAACATAATGCATTTGTTGACGCCGCTTTTTTTCCATTGAATTTTACTCAACAGGAAAAGAAGGATCTTGTTGAATTTATGAAAGCGTTAACTAGTTCTAGGTAAATATCTTGGGTGTTAGATGATAATGAAAAAACCTTCTTAGTTTTTTAACGTTTGTTGATGGTGGGGAGGTTACAATTCTTATTCGAATAATAGCTGGTGGTTCTTCTATTGCTTCAACAGAAGAACCAACCTTTGTAAAGCGAATCAATATGATGAGACAGGAAACCGCATAAAATATAGCTATAAAAGGTATATACACCAAAAACTCAGTCAACTATATTTCACAGGAAACATGGTTTTGCTAGGTTTCAAATTGGGCGACCTTATGATTTTTAATAACCGGGGTCATAATAACCGGGGTCAGGTACACATAATAACCGGGGTCAGGTACAAATTAAATGATATACTTTTTGATGTTGCTAAATTTGAAGATCAATAAAAATGGCACGACTTCCAAGAATATCACCGTCAGGCGTACCCGTTCATTTGATCCAGCGAGGAAATAATCGTCAAGCTTGTTTCGTGCATTGGAGGATTATAAAGCTTACATAGGTTGGCTTAAGGAATATTCAAAGAAATATTCCGTGGCAATTCATGCTTGGGTATTAATGACAAACCATATTCATATACTTTGTACTCCATTAAAGGATGGGAGTGTGAGTAAAATGATGCAATCGATTGGTCGCCGTTATGTTCAACATTTTAATCGTCAGTGGTACTCTTTGGGAGGGGCGCTATAAATCATGTTTAATTGAAGCAGAAAATTATCTGATAGGTGTTTATCGGTATATCGAATTAAACCCAGTGCGAGCGAATATGGTGAAAGACCCAAGTGAATATCAGTGGTCTAGCTATCAAATCAATGCATTAGGAAAGTTGTCCGATTTGTGCGCGGTATTGCGGTATTGGGGTCTGCGGTATTGGGGTCAGTACCCTTTAATGCATATAAGATATTTTACATCATTAAAACAAAAGGTTACGTCAACCATCTTAAAAAAGAGTACTACCCCCTTTTTGCTGCTAACAGAAATATTATTCCGATCAAGTGCATCAGCGTTTCTTAATGCACTATGACGAGAAAAATCAACACTTAAGGAATCTTAAGATCAAGTCCAATTATTTTTAGCTTGCTAAAACTGCCGCTATTTTCCACAAAGATCGGCACAATAGAACTACTATCACTTCTCACTTCATGAAAAATAGCGACAATTTTTTCTGCGCTAAATTCCAACCAACTTAATCAGAGGTTCCTTAAAAAACTTTAGCCGCTAACTCGACAGCATCATCAATATAGCCCATTAATTTCACTACCCTTTCGGCAGTTTTTATATCATCTTTAATGTCATCAACTGCCTCTTGAACTTCAGCATTCATTTGTCCTATTTTCGTTCGAAAACCATCAACTTTAGCAAGCCAGTCATCAAGAACAACGCCCCTCAACTTTTGGATGGTATATTCTAACTTATCAATTCGTTCCCCCAGTTTTTCTGCATCAGCCGTTTTTCCATCACTCAGTAATTTAATCTCAGCATCAATCGCTTTATTTTTTATATCCAATAGAATTCTTAAAATACGTCGATTTGTATTTGATCCAGGCATTTCAGTATCTCCTTTAAAAAATTATTAGTCTTAGTTAACTATTTACTGTTTGAAGTTTTAAGACGAAGCTCGTTTTGCAGCTATCTCTTCTTTCCTATCAGCTTTCTCATTTATCTTTTTAAGGACTTTAATCCTTTTTTGTACATTCTTTATAAGCCCTTTTAATTCATTGACAGAAGGTAGCTGATCATTCTTTAGGCTAGTCCCTATTTTTTTATGTGTTTTAGCTAATGAGGCATAAGTATCATTCATGGCCTTGAGCATATCAAACGTTGCTGCTGTTATTTCACTATTCATAAGAAACTTATAAGCAATGGTTTCTTTATTTCCACCTGCTTCAAATTGTTCCATTAAAGTACGACGGGATCTGTCATATTCATCCAGAACACCATTCCTAATATTTTCAATGGCTTCTTGAGCATGTGCAATTAAAGCATCAACCGTTTTTTGATTACCTTCAATAATATCAATCAAGTATCCCTTTCTCTTATTACTGATATATGCATGCGCTGCTGAATTTGCAACCGTAGAGAACAAAGCCAGCCTCGAAGCATCAGCACCTTGGCCAAGGCTTTTCAGTCCACTACGTAAATTATTATTAAGCTCGGACGATAACTGATCAAAATCTTCTGGTGCAATTAACTCATCATCTGCCAATGCTGCTAACAGGCTGGTATATTCAATAAATAAAGCATTGAGATCAGTTAAACCAGAATTAAGTCTATGTAACTTAATAAACAATGGTTCCTTAGCTGCCCTTACAAACTTATATTCATACTTGTATAAATCATCAACATCAAAATCTAAAGCCAGGTTATTAATAGTCAGCAAATCCATTGAAATTTCAGCCATCTCTCGTTGTTTGACTGATAAAATATGTGAATCGACGGCATTATCTATTGTGGTTATCTCATAAGCAGCATTATTAAACTCTGTAAATGGTTGGCGATCAACATTTGCACAAGATGGCAGTAATACAGTCAGTAAAACACCTAGTATAGACATAGAGGTTTGTCTTTTCTTGACGCTACTTCCAGGCCGAATAATTATGGATTTACACTTTTCTGTATTGCAATTTTTAAAGCTTTTCATATTTTTCTCCTTATTAGTCAAAGTACTAGTAACGACTAAAAAAACAAAATGACAAAATTGTCTACCCTTACTTTCTATTTTCAAACTTGATTAAAGCAATGTTTTAATCCTTTAAAACAAGCCACACACTCTAACGATAAACCTATATTGTTTAGATGGGTCGTAACTCCTTTCTATGCAGAGACAGCTTTCTTAATCTTTTACATAACAGGAAAATATCGTTATATAAAACTCAAATTAGTGTTTCAAAAAAAGTAGTATTTAGCTCTGATCGATTAAATTACTGAAAAACAGCTAAATGAAAAATCAATTACTATTCAACAATTTATTAAAATATGTATTCATCAAAAAACGAACAGCAATTGCTTCATCAATATAATTATTCAAACATGATTACGATAAACTAAATGAAAAGCATCGAAGCAGGGACCCCTTTTACAAAACATTTTGAATAAGTATAACTACTAGACAATAATAATTGCAACTTTGAAAAACATTCTGAGCATAAAAAAACATTTCCATCATCCCGAACTAATCAAATCTGAATAAAAAACTGAAATTCTAGCAAAAACTTAGATTACATCGTTCGGTGTTCGGCATTTTTCAAGATTTTTGGAAGCTGGGATGCTGCCGTAAAGACTACACGGATGCGTCAACGTCATATCTTAAAGGCCTAATAGGATGCAACCTACAATAAGTTAATATCGTACATACAATTATTAATATATTTCAGATCATGCTATTGTGAAACCTGATTTAACCAATAAATTAAATATGACCCAAAATATTACAATTGATATTCGAAAAGCCGTTATCGCACTATCAGAGTCTTTGGATTTAGTTGGTGTTGATGAAGTTCAACACGGTAAAAGAGTTGCTTATATTGCCGTGCAATGTGCCCTTCAATTAGGGCTTGATGAAGATTCCTGTAATGAATTGTTTGAGATTGGACTCATTCATGATATTGGTGTTTCAGAAACTTCCGAACACAAACATTTATTAGAAGATTTTGATTGGGACGATGAAAATCATCATTGCCAGGTTGGTTTTGAATTAATTAAAGATTACCAACCTTTAGCTGACTATGCTTACCCTATTCTTTATCATCACACTCCATGGCATAAATTAAAGGATATTAAATTATCATCAAGACATAAACGTTTTGCTAATATCATTCACCTTGCAGATAAAGTAAATACCTTAGCATCCCCCTACTATGGCACTAATATTCTAGAAAAATCTGAATATATTTGTACTGAGATTTCTGAACATAGAGAAAAGCATTTCAACCATTCTATTATCCAGGCTTTTTTAAGTGCGGCTAAAAGCCCTTCATTCTGGATTGCTATGGAAAGCAAATATATCTATAACTTTATTACCGAAAGAAGTTTAACGGCAAAACCCCTCAGTGTGTCACTAGATGATATTCAATTTTTAGCAAAAATATTTGCTGTTATTGTTGATGCAAAAAGTAAATTCACTTCCGAACATTCAATTAATGTTGCCGCTTTAGCTTTTTATATTGCTGAATCCTATGGTTTAAGCCAAACAGTTTGTACAAAAATAAAAATTGCTGGTTTATTACATGATTTAGGAAAGTTACGAATCCCTGATGAAATACTTGAAAAGAATGGGGAGTTAACCGATAAAGAAAGATCTATTATCAATCAGCATAGCTTTGAAACTTATGAAATTTTACGAAAAATACCAGGGCTTGAAGATATTGCAGAATGGGCAGGTTATCACCACGAAAAGCTTAATCAAACGGGTTATCCATTTCGGCCACATGCAGAAAAAATTAGTATTGAGGCTAGAATTATCGCCATTGCGGACATTTTTCAGGCCTTGGCACAAAAAAGACCTTACCGAAAATCATTAGACCCACAAAAAATAGTCGGAATTTTACAACAGATGGTTGAACAAGGTGAAATTGACGAAATGATTGTTGATATCGTTAATGAAAATTCAGAAGAATGCTTTGAAATAGCGATATCCATTCCAGCACAAGAAACTATATAAATAGTTGAACTGGCTCAGATCCAATCTGATATTTTTAAAATATGATTGCTATCGAATCGTACACCGAAAGGCTCTCGTCGACCCATTCCAGACAATCGAAGAATCACTTTAAATACAGAATAACAATGAAATAACTATTGGCAGCTCTATCGCCATATAGTTGGTTGTTAAGTTATAAAATTTTAAAAGTCATCACAGGTTAATTTTCTATGGAGTTTTTTCCTGAATACCTAATGACGTGCTCATTCACTGAAATATCAAACTCCCCATCTAGAGGAATTCGTATTTGAATATGCCCCATTTTATCGTTAAGAGTTCGTTTTTCTTTAACTATAGCTTTCAGCTCTCTTTCAACCATAGGATCTCTTTTGATTTTTTTACTTACCTTGGAGTCTCGAGTTACTAAAAAATATGAAGACAATGCTTTTAATCTAATGATATTTTCAGTCTTTGGTAAATGGCTACGTGAATAAGGGGTAGTTATTGATAAAGGTTTTTCAGTAAGCAGTTCTTGCCAAATTTTATCATGATGGCCAGTTTGGCTACCATGGTGTGAAACTTTGAACAATGATGCAACTGGTAAACTTAATTCGCTGATAATATTGCTATTAAAAATTGCAGACCAGCCTGTCTGGGGGTTGCCCGTTTCTTCTAAATCAGCCCCTAATACAACAGATAAATTACCAAAGGTAAAATGAAGAACAACAGCATTAAGATTTTCATTTTCAGGAACTATATTTCTGACTCGTTGATCACCTTCCTTAATTTTTAATGTAGCTAATTTTGCAATAGCTTGTGTTGTTGCAACATCACTTGGTGATAGTGCAACTAAACGTGTAGAAACATCTTGTCTGTAATCAAAAAAAGCATGTCTGTTTTTTACAAGTACCAATCTGTCTCTATCTTGTGTTTCGAAAAGAAACTTAATGATCTGACTGAACTCACGAATTTCAATATCAGTATTAGAGAAAATATCTTTTTTATACAGACTGGCAATACTTATGGCCTCTCTTGACATTAAGGCGCTAGAACAATGAAGCTTTGCCTTTAAACATGCCTTGAGTAATTCATAAGCGCCAGCAATATGGTCTGAGTGCCAGTGAGTAATTAAAATACCTATTACGTCTCGACTTACATCAACACCTAGCCCTTGCAAATAACTTAGAGCAATTGGTTTTTTTGTCTCTGGACAAAGGCAGCTATCAATTATAAACCAGCGCCTATATCCAAGACAAAGCACAATACATTCACCAATGCCAGGGCCAAAAAGTGATATTTCTGCACAATTCTCATCAGGTAGTGAGTTCTTAATCGGCGAGAAAGAAATCAGCGTACTCCCCTGTCAGAATTTCAGCCGCTTTTATTTCTCCAGCACTCCACTTAGGAAGTCGTCTAAAACGAATATTTGAAAATCTTTGTTTACTATATTTTATTCCCTGTCTATAACCTATAGACCAGTAAAACTGTGCCCCAACCTGAATAAGGGACTGATCTTTATTATCAATTTCATCCCGTGATAAAACAATAATTTCATTTGGGTTTTGAGGATTTGTTAAATCTTGTAATTGAACTGTTAAATTATTTATATCAATACTCGTAACTACACCACTCCATTGTTGTTTTATCTCTTCTCTTGGTTCATTAAGATCTAGCCCTTGAGATAAGTATGCATTTGCACTACGTTGCAGAAATGGCTTTTCAATTAATGCAGAATTTATTTTAGAATTCATAGTCGCCCTTGCCGAATTGGGTTCAGGGTAACGAAAATCATTGAGTCTGTCTTGATCAAGTAACTCGTAGGTACTGTCTTGAGTTGGGATGGCAACAGCAGTACTCATTGTGGAATTTCCAAGTGAGTAGTCATAATATTTGAAGTTATTTGTTGAGCTAGGGTTAATGATTTATCCCAATGTTCATCGAGTATTTCTGAGATTCCGTTTACGTTAGAATGCTCAATTTCAACATGATTATTAATACTAAAGGCCAATACCTGCTTTCCAGCTTGAGGAAGAGCAGCTATTTTAGGTCTAACATACCCTTCAAGATTGTCATTTGGCCTAGGAAGGTTCATGATCAATTCCCAAAGCCCCATGTGTTCCTGCTTATCTGCTTCAAGATCATCGATATAACCTACAGCATCACTCCAATATTTTTGAGGTGCTAAAAGCTGACTAAATTGTTTCCATTTATCTATATCAGGAATTTT
>ENA-ORXI01001233-ORXI01001233.1-sediment-metagenome-genome-assembly--contig:-NODE-1233-length-20205-cov-5.124801_pt1 | contig 20205 bp, 11 predicted proteins | sample MGYA00237861_ERZ511468 | MGnify/ENA primary metagenome ERZ511468 (study PRJEB26299, sample SAMN06266213) | sediment metagenome | isolation source: Hudson Canyon methane seep mesocosm | place...
CCAACTTAATGAACAGAGAATGTCTCTGTTTGTTTTTGATACTGTGCCTGAAATTCAGCATTGGCTTGAGGTTAACCATGAACCAACAGGTCTGTTGATTGACTGTTCTAGTTCAATATTTGAAGCATTTTTAGTTAGATTTTCATTACAGCATACCGATACCCCTACTTTATTGCTGACTGACCAGTCTTTAGCTCAATTACAATTAAGGCTTCGTGCTTTTACCGATCAGGTCGCGTTAAGACGGCAGCCTCAGGGACATGGTCGTATATTGTTTGTTGATGACTCAAAAACGGTGCGTATGATTTACCGTAAAGCACTTGAGTTAGATGGGTTTCAGGTAGATTTGGCTGACAACGCTGAACAAGGCTTTGAGTTGGCTCTAACTGAGCGCTATGATTTGGCCATTATTGATTATTATATGCCGGGTGATAGCGGAGCCGCTTTATGTCGTCGCTTAGGTGCAAGAGATGAAACTTCAGAGTTAGTACGCGCCATTATTACGGCTCAATATGACCCAAAAATTGTAAATGAATGTCTAGAGTCTGGTGCTAGAGAGTGCATGTTTAAAAATGAGTCTACTGACTTGTTTATGTCTCGTATAAGGGCATTGTACCGCTCTGTTCAACGAAAAATTCAGGTAGATAAAGAACGAAGCCGCTTAATTGGGCTTTTGCATTCGGTTCCTGAAGGGGTTTATGGCGTTACACCTAATGGGACCATACAGTTTGTAAACCCTGCTACGATAAAGCTGTTGGGGCGTAGTGTTGTGGAATTGCTCGGAGAGCGTCCTCATAAGCTTATACATCCTATCGATACGGGTGGGAAAACCACTACTGAGGATTTTTGCTTTCTACAGCAAGCATATATGCTTAAAGATGAACTGAGAGAGTGGCGTACCTTGTTTTCTCATGCTGATGGTTCGTTGTTTCCTGTTGAGTGTAACGTAACACCTCTTGGGGGCGAAGGGAGTGATGAAGGGTCTGTTGTTGTGTTTAGAGATATATCTGAACAGCAACGACTAGAGCAGAATTGGCAATGGCAGCTTAGCCATGACCACCTTACAGGTCTACTAAATCGCAGTGCTTTTGAGGATATTCTAGAGCGGGAATTAAGTCATCTTAAGCGTTTGAAAGAGCCTTCCTTGTTGCTGTTTATTGATTTAGATAAATTTAAAAGGATAAATGATGAGCTAGGTCATGCAGCAGGAGATCAGTTACTTATAACGCTGGCAGAGCAGATTAGGTCTAGTGCGCGAGAAACAGATCAGTTAGCCAGGCTTGCAGGTGATGAATTCACGGTACTGTTGAGTGGTATAAAAAATGAAAATATTAGTGAGTTAGCAGAAAAATATCGAAAGTTATTCGAACAAGCCAGTTTAGAGTGGGAAGGAAAGCAGTATCAAATAACAGGCTCGGTGGGAGCCGTTTTACTGGATGAACATTCTGGGTCATTAACTGAAATGTTGGCAAAAGCTGATGCAGCATGTCAGCAAGCTAAGCAAAAAGGTCGAAATCAGTGGGCTCTTTATTCAGAAAGTACAAAGTTACCGTCTATTCAAGGTAATTGGCATGAGCGCTTAAGTTATGCGATTAAAGAAAATTTATTCATCATGTTGCAACAGCCCGTTTTTAGTGCAGATGATTCAGTCTCTAGCGGTCGATCTCTTGTTGGATATGAGTGTTTTTCAAGGCTCAAAGAAGGAAATAGCTTAGTTACTCCCTCTTTATTTATGTCTAATGCCCTTCGGTGTGGTGTGACATCTGAAATTGATCAACTTTTGCTGATATTATTGATTAACCACTGTAAGCAAGCGAGAATTTCAAAGGCTATTCCCGCAGAACTGAATTGGTATTCAATTAATTTGTCCATTGAAACCTTGGCTGAAGAGTCATTCAGAGAAACGCTTACAGATAAGTGGGCGCACTCAGGCTTACCTGCATCAAATTTAATGATAGAAGTGAGTGAAGCTGAATTATTTAAGCTGCCCAAGTGGAAAAAGTGTTTGCTACAACTTAAAAAACAAGGCTTCCGTATTGCTCTTGACCACTTTGGCATGAATACCAATTCAATACTGAATTTGGCCAATATGCCTGTTGATGTGATTAAACTAGATACCTCGCTAACTCGTACGCTAGCAACTGATCTTGCTCGCCGTAATCTTATTGATGCTATTGTTGCAACGGCAAAGCAGAGTAAAATTGAGGTGGTTGCCTGTCATGTTGAAACGGCCGTTGAGTTAGACCTTGTACAGGCGAGGGGGGTTGATTTTGTACAAGGTTTTCACCTGGGTAAGCCTGACAGGTTTTATCCGGCTCCCGATTAGTTTCTAAACTACCTTCTGACCTGACTCATAAATCCCCCTATGGATATTCCCAGCTTTTCTGAGCGTTCAGGGTTACGAAACTGTGCCAGTATTAAAGGGCGCATATCAGGTACAAACATTAGATCGGCTACTTGTTGATTAAACACGGCTTGACCATCTGTTAATGATGCTAGTTTATCAAGGTAGACTTTCATTAATTCATCTTGCTTAAGCGCTGTCCAACAATACAATCCAATGCTCTGAAGCACTGTAGGTTGATCTCCTGCTTGAGAGGTAAGTACCGCATGAATGCATTTAATAAACGATTCGGTTGTCTCTGCCTGAGCGCTTGCTGCAATACCTGTACAAAAGAAACTGGCGGGCAGTGTTTCTTCGGAAGTGTTTGTTAATGCTTGCTGAATACGTGCGGTAATGGCGGAGGCTAAGTGTGTTGATATTTTTTTATTTTTGAGAAAGCTACAAAGTGCTTCAAATACTGGTGCGTCTATCCAGCTTATTGTACTGGCTAACAGTGAGCTAATTTTTTTTTCTGATGTGCGTTCTGCAATGTCCGCGAAGCCCTGTAAACCTAATGACGTCCAGGCAATGTCTGAACTTTTATTAGATAAATAAGTATGTACAGCTTGGTACCATGCAGAGGGAGGCTCTGCCAGTATTTTACTGACTTTTGCATGTATAGCTGCTTTTTGCTCATCATCTGGATCAAAGGTATACAGAGAGCTCTGACTTTGTTCTTCTGTGGCCTCATTTGCTTGTTTTGAAGATAGTATACCCAGCATCACGAGGAGTTCTTTAATGAGCATGTCTCGTGCTTGTGGAATAATTAAACCTTGCTCATCTAATGGGAGTTTGAAAAACCAGATAGTATGTTGCTGGCTCGGTTCTTTTTTTGTATTAGGTTCCCACACAATAAGAGCGAACCAGGCTTGATAAGCAAGAGGCCAGGGGTAGGGGGTGTGACAAGCTTCTATGGAATCAAATAACTCACTATTGATGCTTCGGATGCCTCTGCCCATGTTAATCCAGCGATATTTCAATCCGGTTGATTCTAACAGGGTGTTGAGCGACGTGGGGTATTCCATAATAGCCTCAAAGTGGTTGTGTGTTCAGTCAGCAGGGGGCTATTCTAAAACCTTTACTCTCACTGTCAAAGATTTTATTAGCACTTTAGTACCTGTATTTAATATCGTTATCTATACTGTAGAGTTAATTCGTTTCCACTATTGTCATTCCCGCGAAGGCGGGAATCTATGAATTTCAAAAAGATATGGATCCCCGCCTTCGCGAGGATGACAATAAGAGGTGTTTTCAGGGTTAGAGCCAACTAAAAAATAGATAATGTGGGTAAACGTAGTATGGGTTTAAAACAGTTATTTCCTTTGCTTGTTGCGGTTTCGCTAAGCAGTGTTCCAATGTCGTCCTATTCATCTGAAAGTACGACTGTAGGTCGTCCAGGCGTTGAACCAGCTCAGCAAGAAGAGCAAGCGTTTACCGCAGAGCAAGTGGATAAACAGCTGAACTATTTGATGGCAAAGTCTTATGAGTCAGGGCAGGAAGAAATTAAACTATCGGGGGCTATGCGGCCTTATGCCGTTGGACTATTACCCGATGGGCAGGTAAAAATATTACACTTAAAGAAGGAGCAGCCAGTGCCTGTGGATGTTGCTGTTCGAGTGCTGGGTTCTGCAATGAAGTCATGGATGGAACAGGGCTTGGCTGTGGCTACGGTTGTGTATTATACCGCCCAGGGAGCTAACAAAAACAAGCAGAATGAACGACTTTTCTTAATTGAACTTAAGCATGCAAATGGTCATGCACTTACACGGTTGGTTCCTTATACTGTTGAAGCAAACGGTGTTGTTGGTTTTGGTAAGGTTATTGAGAAAGAAGCTGCTGAAAAGTAGCTTCTGTGCCCTTTAATCTAAGGGCAAGAAAATCTGTTCACCTTCATTCAAACGAAGGCCTTTACGAATTTCCAGGAATAACTGAGGAAGGTTTTCACTGGGTAGGGGGTTGGAGTATAAAAATCCCTGCACATAACGGCAGCCGTTAATCTTCAAAAAGGCTTCTTGTTCTCTGGTTTCAACCCCTGTGGCAAAGGTTTTAATATCCATTTGGTGAGCGATATTAATTAACGTTTCAGTGATGGTCATGTCATTTTCATCATCTGGAATACCTTTAATAAAGGTTCGGTCAATTTTAATAATATCAATGGGTAGCTTTTTCAGGTGGCTGAGTGATGAAATACCTGTTCCGAAGCTATCAATTGTTAATGTTAAGCCTAATTGCTTTAATTTCTTGAGCGTAATAACAGACTCATCAAGTTTGTTGGTTATGGTGTTTTCTTCAATTTCAAGCACCAGAAATCGGGGGTTAAAGCGGGTTTCAATTAAAACGCGCTCTATGGTTTTAACCAGTTGAGGGTGGCTGTATTGCCTGTTAGATAGGTTAAGTGTGATTTGTACCGGCGTTTCGCTCATTGCTTGCACGGCTTTACCTTGTAAACAGGCATTTTGAAGCGCCCATTCACCAATAGCTAAAAGTTGCCCTGTTTGCTCTGCTACATGAAGAAATTGATCGGGAGCCAGTAGGCCTTTTTTGGGGTGTTGCCAGCGCAGAAGGCTTTCAAGGGCGATGATTTGTCCGGTTTCTATATCTATTATTGGTTGGTAATACAGCTGGAATTCGTTATTTTTTATAGCCTGTCGCAACTCTTGCTCTATGGTGAGTTGTCGTTGCATTTCTTCGTTCATATCTGGGCTATAAAATTGAATGTTATTTCTGCCTGCGCTTTTGGCCCGGTACATGGCCATGTCAGCATTTTTGAGCAAGTCGGTATAGTGAACACCATCATTTGGCGAAATGGTTACACCAATGCTAGAGGTGATAACTAATTCACCTCCTGGGAGGGGGATAGGCTCCATAATAGTCTCCAGTATATTTCTGGCGACTATTTCTGCGCCTTCTATACCATTAACATTGGCTAACAGAACGGCAAACTCATCACCGCCCAGTCGTGCAATGGTGTCTTCATCTCGCACGCAGGAGGTGAGTCTGTTAGCAATTTCTTTTAATAGTTCATCACCTGCATCATGGCCTAGGGTATCGTTAATACGCTTAAAGAAATCAATGTCAAGGTTGATTAAAGCGATGGGGTGTTGATTTCTTATCGCTTGTTTAATCGCTTGGTTGCAACGGTCTTCAAACAGGCGTCTATTAGCGGTACCGGTTAGCATGTCAAAGTGAGCGAGATTATGAAGCTGGTCTTGAGTGGTTCTGATTTCTGTAATGTCTTGACCAATGAGAATAACCTGAGCCTGTTCATCATCTGAGTTTGAAATGCGGTTGATGTTCCAAAGCATGGTATGAGGGGTGCCATCGTAAGCATTTGTTTCACTTTCCAGATTTTCTTTTCCTACGCCACTTTCAATGACTTTGGTAATTTTCCAGGCGGTCTCATCTTGATTACTTTTTGGCACAAAACATTCGATATAGTTTTTACCAATTATTTCATCCCGGCTGTAGCCAAATAGTTGTTCTGCTGCACTATTCCACTGCTTGATCACATATTTTGAATTCATGACGATAATAGGGCTGCCAGCTGTTTCGATCAGCGCTTTATATCTTCGTGAAGAGGTACGAAATGATTTTTCAGCTTGTTTTCGTACATAGACTTCATCAATGAGTTCAAGATTAGCTTTCTGTAATTGTTGCGTTCTTTGCAGCACAATATCTTCGAGCTTGTTAGATATTTTTTGTCGCTCTTCAAGTAGTGCGCTGACATATAGCGTTGCACTGATAATAATAGCCAGAAGCACTTCTAGCATAATGAGGTCGTATAAATGACCGTCAGCAATGCTTAATGACTTTATAGAAGTTAGTGCGATAAATGCCAGTGACAGTGTAATCGTAACGGCTAGCATGCAGCCTGGCTGACTAAATCGTGTGGCAGCCCAAATAGTAAGAGGAAGTACAAGAAAAATACTCTGAATACCCTGGAAGAAAGCCAGGTAAGTGATTAGCCCTAAGCCGATTGACCAGGCTGTCCACTCTAATAACTTATCAGAGATATAGTTTAACCCCGGGTATTGATGGTGAGACAGTATTAAAGGGGTAATGAGTAATATGCCGGATATATCTGCAAGCACGAAAACCAGAAGCATTGATGTGGAGTTTGTACTCGGTGTCTCAGTGAAAAAATTAGATAAGAGAGTGAATAGAGTGGAGCTAATAACAATAACAATAACGGACCCAAGCAAGAAAGCGAGTAGGCTGCGATCTTTGTCAAAAGGGTATTTCGTGTTTGTAACGCTACTGAAAAAGTTATAGATAAGATAAGGCTGAAGAGTGTTTAGTGCGGTAAAGGAAATAGTCAGGGCTAAGGTGTTAATGAGGGAGCCTGATGTAAATAGGAAATCCAGCGCTGATGATACCAGTGCGCCTAAAAATATACCGGGCAGAGAGTTATTTCCATAGATAAATACCATAGCTAGTGAAAAACCTGCGGGTAACCAAATAGGTGAGATAGGTGATTCAAAAATGGTAATCTGAACAGATAGGCGTGCAAGTATGAGGTAGATAGCGAAGATCGTTATCAACCGTAAAGGATGTTCTTTTATGGATAAAAGCCAATGAGGCTTTGGTTGCTCGGAATGTTTACCGATAGTCATCTGTTATTGCATCCAATGCATATTATTTTTGTAGTAAAGATAACTTTGTAGCAAAGATAACATAGTGCCAGTAACGTGTCAGTGTAATCCTAAATTCAGTGTAATATGAAAGCCAGTCTCAGTCGTGAAACCAAATGTTTTGATATGTTACATTGTGTAAGTTTAGGTGCAGCAAGACGTTAAAGAGAAAATCTCATTGATAAATCAATGGCTTTACAGTCTTTTGTTAAGGCGCCAATTGAAATATAGTCAACACCGGTTTCCGCAATAGGCACAAGGGTTTGATTGTTAATGCCGCCAGAGGCTTCAAGCTTTGCTTTGCCTGCCGACAAACTAACAGATTCAATTAATGCTTTGTTGTCGAAGTTATCTAGCATGATAATATCGGCATGAGCATTAAGTGCTTGCTTTAGTTCATTCATGCTTTCAACTTCAACTTCAACAGGCTTATCGGGTGCTATTTCATGCGCTCTTGTAACGGCTTGCTTAATTGATCCGCAAGCCATGATGTGGTTTTCTTTTATCAGAAACGCATCATACAGGCCTATACGGTGATTGTGGCAGCCACCACAGCTTACTGCGTATTTTTGTGCTCGTCTTAAGCCGGGGATTGTTTTTCGTGTATCAAGCAGCTTAACTTTTGTGTGAGAAACCAGTGCTGCGTATTCTCTACATAGTGTTGCGGTTCCAGATAAAGTCTGCAAAAAATTGAGTGCCGCTCTTTCGCCGGTTAAAAGCCCCCGTGCAGGCCCTTCAAGTGAAAAGAGAGTGGTATTAGCTTGAACCCATTCCCCTTCTTTTACATGCCAGTTTACCGTAATGCGTTCATCAACTTGCCTGAATACTTCATTAACCCATTGAGAGCCACATATAACACTGTCTTCTCGTGTAATGACATGAGCTTTTGCATGCGTGTCTTCAGGGATTAACTGGGCAGTAATATCACCGCTACCTATATCTTCTGCTAATGCATCAGTTACATTTTTTAGAATTACAGCATCTAAATTGTTTGTCATAAGGGATTTTCTGGCTTCATTTTGATTGAAAAGCTTAGATCAAGGGGCTTAATTTGAAGATTTTAGCCTGTGTTTAGCAGGCTTGAGCATTATAAAGGGTTCTCGAACCAATGCTAACTACTATTTAAGAAAAAAGAAATGAATGTTTAAATAAGCAGTAAACAACAAAAAAATGGCGCTCAGAAACAGGGGTAATGTGAGCTGCTTCCCGAAGTGACACTTCGTGACATTTGGTGACACAGAAGGGCTATAAAAGATTGAAAATAAATGGAAAAATAAGTTGTGAAATAGTGTTAAACACCCTGTTTACTTTTTTATTAATGAAGAGATTATGACAAATACTAATAATGTCGTCGATTTAAATACAGCAAGACCTAGCTCTGGTTCGCAAACACATGCACCTTCTAGCGCCTTGCCTGTACCATTAATAAAAGTGAGAGATAAAGCGATAGGGCAGCTTAAAGGGCTTTTACGTAAGTTATTTGATAATGCAGATGATGCTTTATTTGAATTAGCTGATAATGCAGCGTCAAATGGAGAACAAGCCAAGTACTTTGACTCTATGCGTGAGTTAAGACTGCAACGTAAGCAAATTGCATTATTAATGCTGCAGTCTGCTGTTAGGTCTTTTAATCAGGCTGGGCGCTTTAAGTTAAGTGCAACGCACAATACCGAGACACCGACCAGTTTAGACTCGCTTAGTTTGGTCCAAAACGACGAACTTGAAGAGCGTGTGGCCATTGAGAGTATGGTGAGCAAAACCCGAAGTGCTTGTGGGCAGGCGCTAGACCATTATGGAATTCGTGTGTTATCTCTTCTTCCAAATATGAATATTGATCAGGCCCATACTCCCTGTAGCCCTGAAACACTTATTTATGGGTTTGTTGACGGCTGTAAGGATCTTGAAATTGATATTACGGCAAAACTGGTTGTATTTAAGTTATTTGATAAATATGTATTGAGTGGTACAGACAAAATTTACCAGGAAGCTAACCTGACACTTGTTGCTGATGGTGTAATGCCAGACCTGAAACAAATTAAACAAAGTGCTAAACGGCCCCAAAGGCAGACAGAATCCAAGTTCAGCTCCACTATTGATGGTGTTACAGGGGAGCTTCTTGATGAAACACGTGACGGTGCTGGTGAAGAAAGTTACGAAGAAGGCAGCGGATTATTTGAAAATTTGCGAGATATGCTTAATGCTAAGAGGAGTGGGCATTTAAGTGCAGGCGCAACTGTAGGTAATGGTGCAGGTAATAGGGCACATAATAATAGGGATTCATCGACTTCAATGGGTGCAACTGAGGTAAGTCGCGAACAAGTTATTTCAGTGTTGTCTGGTGTGCAGCACAGCCTTCCTATGTCTCAGAAAAATGGTAATGATCTTGGGGTAATGAATTTCAGAGCGCTTCTGATTGAAAGAATGAGTGCTACAGGCATTGAGGACCCACAATTAAAACGGGTTGATAATGATGTTATTAATCTGGTTTCAATGCTGTTTGAGTTTATATTAGATGACCGGCAGCTTCAGCCTACCATGAAGGCATTAATTGCCCGATTGCAGATTCCCATGTTAAAAGTGGCGATGCTTGATCGTACTTTTTTTAATAAAGACGGGCATCCTGCACGAAAATTATTAAATGAGATTGCCACCGCAGCTATAGGCTGGAATGAAAAGCCAGAAGGAAAAAGAGACCCGTTAAAAGAAAAGGTCGAATATATTGTTCAGCATTTGCTAAATGACTTTGAAAGCGACTTTAGTGTATTTGACGAATTGTTAAATGAGTTTAAACGTTTTGTTGATATAGAGTGCCGACGTGGCCAATTGGTCGAGCAACGTACTCGCGATGCCGAAGAGGGCATGGCTAGAAATGAAACATCTAAAGAGTATGTTCAGCACAGTATAGATCGTATAACAGGAAATAACGTTCTTCCTGAACCAGTTCAGGCATTGCTGGCCGGGTGGGGGCAGTACATGTCGCTAACCTATTTAAAGCATGGCGAGCAAAGCTCAGAATGGCTAATGGTTCAGTCTGTTGCGGAAGACCTTGTTTGGAGTGTTTGTCCTGATCATCGCGTACCTGATGCACGGAGTAAGCTGCTAAAACTGATTCCCAGAATATTAAAAAGCTTGAGAGCAGGCTTGTCAGAGGTTTCTTATGATTCATTTAAGTCAAAAGAATTACTTAAATCACTAGAAGGCTTGCATGTTAATTCACTTCAGTTGCTGGCACCAAAGCCTATCGTCGATAGGGTTGTAGTTGAAAAACCAGAAGTTGAAAAACCAGAAGTTAAAAAAACTACAGTAGATACAGTCGTAGCTGAGCCTTCTGTAGCTGAAGACGCTGTTATTTCGACATCTATCCTAAGTGACATGGATTTGGCATTGGATGATGTTGACTCTATGCTAGATGCAATAACTGAGGCTCAGGAAACGAGTGAGACCGTAGCATCGGCCAGCCCTGTCGAAACAGTAGCGTCTATAGATGTTAGTGACGCAAGCCTGAAAATGGTTGATTCACTTCGTGTGGGTTCATGGCTTGAGTTTCACGATGGAAGTAAAGCTACACGATGTAAATTAGCTGCCATTATCCGGGTAACAGATAAATACATTTTTGTAGATCGGAGTGGCATCAAAGTCGCTGAAAAAACCCAGGATGCGCTGTTAGAAATGGCTCAGGCAGGTGAAATCAGTATGTTAAATGATGGGCTGTTGTTTGATCGAGCGTTAGAGTCTGTTATTGGTAACTTGAGAGAAAGTCGAAAAGATTAGATTCTAATTAACTATTCCTTACGTCGCTAATTAAATATTCCTGACGTCATACTTGTGACTTAAGCTGAAGGCTATGTAATACTTTTAAGTATTTAATAGACTGGCTAAAAGTTAAAGGGTTGATATGGCGGATAAAAGTATTGTTGATGGTTGGTTGTGTAGCGCTCGCCCAATGGTGTCGCCTAACTTTAATCAGCGTCCAGGTGGTGCTGTTATTAGTCTGTTGGTTATTCACAATATAAGTCTTCCGCCGGGTCAATACGGTGGTGACCACATCGAACATTTCTTTACTAATCAGCTTGATTGCACTTTAGATCCTTTTTATAAAGAGATTGACGGTGTTGAGGTCTCATCGCACTTATTAATTAAGCGAACAGGTGAGGTTATTCAATTTGTTCCTTTTGCTGAACGTGCATGGCATGCAGGGCGTTCAGTTTTTGAATCATGTGAAGAGTGTAACGACTTCTCTATTGGTATTGAGCTAGAAGGCACAGACGATGACCCGTACACCGAGGCTCAATACCAATCGCTAGCTATCATTACCAGAAAATTAATGATTGAGTACCCAGACATAACTAAAAATCGTATTGTAGGGCATAGTGATATTTCTCCTGGCAGAAAAACTGACCCAGGTGAGTCTTTTGACTGGAATAATTACTTTATGAAGTCGGGGCTTGAAATACCGGCTCTAGAGAGGTCTGGTCAATGAGTTTTTTAGCGCTATTATTAAGTTATTTTCTTCAACAGAAGCTTGATCTTTCATTAAGCGGTAAATTCGATAATGCCGCTCTGCAATTGCTTCGCCCTCAGCAGTTTTCACTAATGGTGAAAACTAAAGGTACTGCTTTAGTTTTGGTATTGCTTATTAGTGGTGCTTATTTTTCATTGGTATATGCGTTCTTTTTTTATATAGAGCAATTATTTTTTGGTGTGTTGGCGCTCGCGTGTAATGTGTTTCTATTATTGTTATTGCTGGGCCAGACAGGTTTTAAAGAAAACCTTACCTTTTATATTGAATCATGGCGTCGTGGTGATTTTGAGGCTGCAGCCTTTAAACAGCAGGTTTTATCGGGTATTAATGCTCGTCGTTTAAATGACCCTGTTAATATGCAAAATGAAGTGTGTACTTCCATTTTGTACCATAATTTCAATCGCTTTTTTATTATTATTTTCTGGTTTGTTCTTGCGGGGCCTGCTGCTGCTGTTGCCGTAAGGGTGATTGATGTGGTGTCTCAGCACTCTTCTCACCAACTTAAAATATCGGCAATGTGGGTGAAAAAAATAGTAGAGTGGATTCCAGCTCGTTTACTTGCCCTAAGTTTTGCGTTGGCGGGTGATTTTAAAGGAGCGATTAAATATTGCCTGAAATCGTTTGTGCATATTAATGCCAGTGCACAGAGTGTGCTTCGTGGCGCGGCTTCTGGTGCTCTTGATAATTACGATATGAATTTTGTTGTGGATTCAAACATGTCGTTAGATACGTTGATTTCTACTGGGGATAAAGGTATTACGGCTATTCGTGATTTGTTGAGCCGAAGTATGGCGCTTTGGTTAGGGATTTTTGCGATCGTTGCCATCTTCCTTGATTGATCGCACTCATCTATTCAATTACTAATTAAGCACCTTCGCTATATGGTTTTAAGGTCGGAGTTAAGTCATTTATAAAATCGGCCACACTGTTAGTTAGTGTTTCGTGTGCTGCATAGCCCGGTCGTTCTAGTACTATTTTTCCGCTTTCATTGTCTATCGCTACAACCTGATTGTCGCTTGTGCAGCCAATAAAAATGGTGATGGGTAAGCGGTTCTTTATTTTCGCAAAAGCATGCCCTAATAAATTTTCTTTGAGCATTTCTTCGTCTTGCGGGTTCCATATTTGGATAAGGCTGACTTCCCCTCTGGGGTGTGAGGCTATAAGCCCATCAGACCAAAAACTATTATAAAAACAAATAATATCGGGGTGGAATTTAAATTCGAGCGCATTTTCAAGAGACGAAAACAAGTTGGTATAAGGTCGTTCAACAGGGCGCCATTTAACATTTCCCTGTTCGTCGGGACTTGTGTCAGCTAAAACGCATTCGGAACGCCATTCTTCATCCCATGCTATAAGGGGGAGGCTGTTGTTAACTTCCTCTGATAGAGTAATAAACTGTTCAAAAAGGTTTTGAAGTGCCTTTAAGGTAGGTTCGCTAGCGTTAGGTGTGGCCTGGTTCTTTGTAGACTGTTGTTTTGTAGGCATGAAAGAATAGTACTCGTGATAAATTCGTATGTTGCAAAGAATAGTTTAGCTTTGTCTTCAAGCTTGAGGCCAAAGCCAGGCGGCACCTCTTACGCCACTCGAATCGCCGTGTAGCGCCTTGCAAATTTTTGTGTTGACCTTATCTGAAAATACATAATTCTGCCACTTCTTTTCTACACCTTGATAAATCAGATCTATATTAGACATTCCTCCCCCCATAACAATGACATCAGGGTCGAGAATATTGATTACCGTTGATAATGAGCGGGCGAGTCGGTTGATATATCTTTCAATAGATTGATGAGCATAAGGGTCTGTATTTAGGTGTTGAACAATATCTACGGCAGTCCTTCTTTCTTTGCTTAAAGAAAGATAATCTCGCTCAAACCCCGGGCCAGATAAATAGGTTTCTATGCAGCCTTTTTTGCCACAATAACAAGGTGAAAGCGGCAGGTCTGATTGAGTTTGCCAGGGTAGTGGGTTGTGTCCCCATTCACCGCATATAGCGTTAGGGCCGCTGATTAGTGATTGATTTATTACAATGCCTCCACCAACTCCTGTGCCGATGATTACCCCAAAAACTGAGGCAGCCCCCGCTGCTGCGCCATCACAGGCTTCTGATAGTGTGAAGCAATCAGCATCATTGGCTATTCGCACTTCTCTTATAAGGCGTGATTCAATGTCGCCTTTTAGATTATGACCGATTAAACAGGTTGAATTGGCATTTTTAACATAGCCGTGATCAGGGGAAAGTGTGCCGGGAATACCAATGCCTAATGAGCCTTTTTCCTGTAGTACAGATTCAGCATTATGCACTAGAGATATGATTGCATCTAGGGTGTTTTTATAAGACCCCTGAGGCGTAGGGACTCTTTTTCTGAGAAGCTCTTCACCATTACTTGCTAAGGCGATTAACTCTATTTTTGTACCACCAAGATCAATGCCAAGACGCATGTTTGAACTCACCACTTATAGGTTAAATTGAATGCTTAAAAAACAATTGCTTACAAAATAATAGTAAAAAATGACTTAACTGTTAAGGGATGCTGCCGATAATAACTGTAAATCTTTATGTATAGGCTTAGGCATAGAGGGTTGTATATTCTTATATTCAGCTATAAACCCTGCAATTCTTTAGAATTGAGCTAGAGTTACTATTAATATAAAACGTTGCATAAGAACAAATAAAAGCTAATAAGAACAAACTGATAAAATTAATATCATCTGTTTATCTTTGTTCGTTGGAGATTGTGTGTGAAAAATCTGTTGTTGCCAGCAATGGCGTTGATGAACAGACTGACCTATGTCTATAAGTTTACTCTCATCAGTGTTCTTTGGTTGATCCCTATTGGTGGTCTGACTTATATGCTTGTGAGTCAGTTAAATGCATCAATTAGTCAGGTCGCTAACGAAGCGGATGGTTTGAAGGCTTATCAATCGTCTTATCATATTGTTCAGGAAGCTATTAATTACCGAGACTACCGAACCGTAGCTAAAATTAGACCCATTGAAGGGGTTGATTTAGAGTCTATGAAGGTTCGTAAGAAAATTTCACATTTGTTGTCTGAGTTAGAAGATCAGAGTTTTGATTTTGATGTTAATGGTGACCTTCAGAATCAGGTTGCGGGTCTTATCAAAAGCTGGAAGCGTATGGCAACGGAAGACAGCTTTGCGAATAATTTTGGCGATCAGTTTAAGTATTACAATGAGTTTGTGGAAAAGTCACTTAGCCTGGTATCCACAAGCACTCAGTTATCTGGTTTGGCTCAAGACTCTTCCAAAGAAATACAGTTGCTGCTGGAATTATCGAATAACTCAATAATCAATGTACTTGATACTCTTGGTAGAACTCGGAGTGTGGGTATCTTTGCCTTGAATGAAGGGACTGTAAACTATGCAACGGGAGACATGCTCAACGAAATATTTGATCAATTAACCAGTGTAAATACCTCATTGTTACCCGCATTAGATGTGACAATGAAGTCAAGCGCTGCAGTGACTAGCCAATTAAGCTCCCGTGCCGAAGCACTTAAAGGCGGCATTCTTACCATTCAGGATAGTGTCGATATGGACATTGTTACGCCAATGAGACTAGAAAAACCTTGGACAGAGTTTGATAATCTTGTATCTAATGAAATGGATAAGTTTCGTGGCTTTAATGACCGGCTTCTGGTTTATGTGGGAACTACATTAAAGGCGCGTCTTGATAAAGAGACTAAAGCTCGAATGACATTATTTATTGTATTGAGTTTACTCCTTATCGTCATTGTTTATCTTTACATGGGCTTTTCAGTATCGGTTAGAACCACCATTGAAGGCTTTTCGCGTGCAGCCCGTAAAGTTGCAAGTGGCGACCTTACTGTTCGCCTGGAAAAATATACCTATGATGAAATGGGTGAGCTGACCAATGAATTTAATCATATGACTGAGAAGATGCATCAGTTAATTCAGGTGGTCAGTGGAACGGCCTCAGATGTTGATCATCAGGCTACTCGTGTGAATGATACCGCTATATCAAATAGCTCTGCGGTTACAAAACAGATGGAAGAGACTTCGCAAATATCTGAAGCGATGCATCAAATGGTTGAAACGGTTCAGGAGGTTGCAACATCTTCTCAGTGCGTTTCTGATGCCGCAAATGCTGCAGAAACTGAAGCAAACAATGGCAAATTAGTGGTTGATGAAACACTTCAGGCTATTGATCATTTATCTACGGAAATTACATGCTCGGTTGATACAATTAATCGAGTGAGTAAAGACAGTGAAGATATTAGTAATGTGATGGTTGAAATTCGGGCTATTGCAGAGCAGACTAATTTACTTGCCCTAAACGCGGCCATTGAGGCGGCTCGGGCAGGTGAGCAGGGAAGAGGCTTTGCTGTAGTTGCAGATGAAGTACGAACACTTTCTCAGCGTACACAAAAATCAACAGAAGAAATTGAGTCGATGATTGAGCGCTTGCAAAAAGGCGTTAAAGAAGCAGTGCATTCAATGCAAAGTAGCCAGTCAACCACTGAGGTTACGGTGGATCAGTCTCGTAAAGTATCTGATGCGCTGGTTAATATTGTTGCAAGCATATCATCCATTGTTGATTTGAGTCACCAGATCGCCAGCGCTGCAGAAGAGCAGAGTGCGGTTGCAACGACGATTGATAACAATGTTACCTTAATCTCGGATTTAGGCCGGGAGACGGCTGAGAATGCCGATGATACATTGGGCGCTAGTAAGGAATTGTCTTCTTTAACTAATTCATTACAGGGCTTGATTGATACTTTTAAAACATGATTTTTAGACATTAAGCCTTATCGCGGCTTAGAGCCGCTCCCGCTCCTACAAAAGAGTGTCATCAAAATTATAGGAGCGCCACTTTGGCGCGAACAATCTTCGCTTAAATAATCAACTTCCGACCAATGATCTCTTCCTAACATCTTTAAGTAATTCAAGATTGACAGGGAACGACACGTTATTCACTTTGGCTACAAGCTCTATATACCCATTGATGAACTCAATCTCTGTTTGTTTGTTTGCATGAACATCCTGAAGCATCGATGAAACATTATTAGCCGTTTTTTCCAGTACCTCATCAACCCTTGCCTTAATGTCTTCTGCACTTAACTCTATTTGGTTTAAGTGCATCGCTAAGGAAAGTTCTTGGCAAAGCGGTGTTATTTTTGATTTAAATAACTCATGGTCTCTTATCTCACCATTTTTGCAGTTTAATAATGCGGTAAATGGGTTGATGGCACAGTTGATGGCAAGCTTTATCCAGAGGCGTCGTAATATGTCAGGTGCACTAGTCATATTAAGTGTTGAGCTTGAAAGCAACGTTGCTAGTTGTTTTGTTTGATTTTGCAGGGTTTGATTGTTAGAGAGGCAACCTAGCCAGGTTTCTCCTTTGCCAGCATAAATAATTGTATCTTTGGTGGGGCGGTTAGCACCTTCTGTTGTTGATGCAGCGTAAATACGATGATGGGATAGGGCTTTAACTACTTCTTGCTGGCTACCCATGCCGTTTTGAAAGAGTACGATTTGGCTGGATGGGGTTAGTCTGTGCTTAAGCTGACTAAGGGCTGAGCGAGTGTCATAGCTTTTGGTGAAGACTAATAAAATATCTATAACGTTGTTTGTACTTGTTGCGGATTCGCAAGGAAGGGAGAATTGTGTTGTGTTATTTTGTTCAGTGAGTAGGAGGGTATAAGTGTCATTGATGGGCTTATTTCTGAGTATTAATATGACTTTGTTGCTCTTCGAGAGCTTTGCTGCCCACAAGCTGCCAAGAGCCCCAGCGCCCAGAATATAGATGGTTTGTTTGTTTGGCATAAAGTTACGCAAATAAGAAATACCGGGTATGTAGGTAGCTAGTGTTCATCCAGAAACATCATAATTATACTTTTTTGTCATCCCCGCCTTCGCGGGAATGACAGTTGTTTCAGGATGAATACTAGGAAAGGATTAAATAGCCTTAATTTTTTCCAATTGCTCATGAAGTCGGTCAAAGCTAGCCTGAGCATCACTCAACTTAGCCTTTTCTTTTTCAACTACATCAGCAGGAGCTTTGCTAATAAACTTCTCGTTTGAAAGTTTACCTTGCAGGCGTTGCAGTTCTTTAGAAATCTTATCAACTTCTTTACCTAGGCGTGCAATTTCAGCATCTTTATCGATAAGGCCTGCCATAGGAACTAGTACTTCCAAATCACCTACTAGCTGTGTAGCGGCTAATGGTGCTTCTTCATCACCTAACCAGCTGATTGATTCTATCTTGGCAAGTGATTTTAGGAAGGTCTCGTTCTGGGTTAAGCGACGCTGATCTTCATCGTTACCGTTTCTCAAAATAAGCGGAATAGGCTTCGCTGGTGAAATGTTCATCTCGCCACGAATGTTTCTTACGCCAACAATAACACCCTTAAGCCACTCTATGTCGCCTTCTGCTTCTGTATCAATACGGCTTTCATCTGCAGCAGGGTACGCTTGGGTCATAATGCTATCGCCAGACTTACCTGCTAATGGTGCCACTCGTTGCCAAATTTCTTCAGTGATATAAGGCATTAATGGATGCGCAAGGCGAAGGATTGTTTCAAGTACTCTGACTAGTGTGCGGCGAGTACCGAGTAATACTTCAGGGCTGGCGTTGTCATTCCACAATACAGGCTTAGAAAGCTCTAAGTACCAATCACAATATTCGTTCCATACAAACTCATAAATAGCTTGAGCTACATGGTCTAGACGGAAATTTTCCATTGCCTTAGCAACTTCAAGTTCAGTCTGTTGCAGGCGAGAAACAATCCAGCGGTCGGCAAGACTTAGTTCGTAGTTACCTTCGCTATTTTGTCCACAGTCATGCTCTTCTGTGTTCATCAACACATAGCGAGCAGCATTCCATATTTTGTTACAGAAGTTCCGGTAACCTTCTACGCGACCCATATCAAACTTTATATCGCGGCCTGTTGAAGCAAGAGAGCAAAAGGTAAAGCGTAAAGCGTCTGTGCCGTAGGCTGAAATACCTTCAGGAAACTCATCTTTCGTTTGCTTGATAATCTTTTTAGCCATTTTCGGCTGCATCATGCCGGTGGTGCGTTTTTCTAATAATGTGTCTAGGTCTATGCCGTCAATAATATCTAATGGGTCAAGTACATTGCCCTTAGATTTAGACATTTTCGCACCCTGTGAGTCTCTAACCAAGCCGTGAACGTAAACGGTTTTAAAGGGTACCTGTGGCTTACCGTTTTCATCTTTGATGAAGTGTGTCGTCATCATAATCATTCGGGCAACCCAGAAGAAAATGATGTCGAAGCCAGTAACTAATACGTCAGTAGAGTGGAAGGTTTTTAAATCTTCCGTCTGCTCAGGCCAGCCCAGTGTTGAGAATGTCCATAGTGCTGAGCTGAACCAAGTATCCAGTACGTCTTCATCCTGATGAATTTCTGCGCTGGCGTCTAAGTTGTATTTAGTACGAACTTCGTCTTCATTGCGTCCAACATAAATGTTACCGCTGTTGTCATACCATGCAGGAATTCTATGGCCCCACCATAGTTGACGAGAAATACACCAGTCTTGAATGTCGCGCATCCAGGAGAAGTACATATTTTCGTACTGCTTAGGTACGAACTGGATGTCGCCATCTTCAACAGCTTTGATCGCATCTTTTGCCAGCGGCTCAGTTTTTACATACCACTGATCCGTTAGCCAAGGTTCAATAACCACTCCAGAACGATCACCGCGAGGCGTCTTCAGTGTATGAGGTTCGATTTTTTCAAGAACGCCAAGTGAATCGAGTTCTTCAACGATTTTCTTGCGGGCTTCAAAGCGCTCAATACCTGCATAGGCTTCGGGTGCTTTTTCACCGTGCTGTGTTTCATAGTTATCGAAGGTGATAACGGTGAACTCAGATAGAATGTTTGCGTCACGATCTAATACGTTAATGAGCGCAAGATTATGTCGCTTGCCCATTTCGTAGTCATTAAAATCGTGGGCTGGGGTGATTTTTACGCAGCCGGTACCAAAGTCACGATCAACGTAGTCATCTGCAATAATTGGAATCAAACGATCAGTGATTGGCAGCCGAATGTTCTTGCCAATTAGGTGTGCATATCGCTCATCTTTAGGATGTACTGCAACCGCAGTATCACCCAGCATGGTTTCAGGGCGTGTGGTGGCAACAACTAAGTGGCCAGATCCATCTTCAAGAGGGTAGCGGAAATGCCACATTGAACCGTTTTCTTCTTCTGAAACAACTTCAAGATCAGAAATGGCGGTGTGCAGTTTTGGGTCCCAGTTAACCAGTCTTTTACCACGGTAAATAAGGCCTTCATCATAAAGGCGTACAAATACTTCCTGTACTGCTTTTGAAAGACCTGGGTCCATAGTGAAACGCTCACGGCTCCAGTCTACAGACGAACCAAGACGGCGAATTTGCTGGGTGATGGTTCCACCAGATTTTTCTTTCCAGTCCCAGACTTTATCTAAAAACTTCTCTCGACCAAGATCATGGCGGGTAACACCTTCAGTGGCCAGTTGACGCTCTACAACCATTTGGGTCGCGATACCGGCATGGTCTGTGCCTGGTTGCCAAAGTGTATTGCGGCCCTGCATTCGGTGGTAACGAATTAATGTATCCATTACCGTGTTATTAAAGCCGTGCCCCATGTGCAGGCTGCCGGTAACATTGGGTGGTGGGATCATAATGG
>ENA-ORXI01001236-ORXI01001236.1-sediment-metagenome-genome-assembly--contig:-NODE-1236-length-20153-cov-9.458109_pt1 | contig 20153 bp, 15 predicted proteins | sample MGYA00237861_ERZ511468 | MGnify/ENA primary metagenome ERZ511468 (study PRJEB26299, sample SAMN06266213) | sediment metagenome | isolation source: Hudson Canyon methane seep mesocosm | place...
CTAGAGTTGACTTTTGCACCGCCACGAAAAATAACAATAATTATGCTAGATATAATAATTGTATTTTGGTTAGCTAAATCTTGGTAGTCTATAAAAAAAAGTATCACCAAGCTTACTAACATAGAAACTACAATCACGTAGCTATTTCCGAATATTTTTATTCCTCGAATTAGATTACTTTGACCTTTAATTAAATAACCAGAAACCTCCCGTACTAATAAAGTGGGTAAACCAGAGAGCACAGGTACTGAAACAATAGCTAACATCGAAAAGTAATACGTATACATACCGTAATCCGCTAAACTAAGTGTTCTAGCTAAAACTATTCCACAAAGTAAACTAAAGATACGATCAGCTAGCTTCACTGATAGTAATGATGATAAAGATTTAAACACGAGTGAACTTCCTTTTCACTAACTCAAATACAACGTCTATTTTTTTACAATACATATAGACGACAAAAGCATAACTTAGAAAATTGTTCTCATCTAGGCAGTCATAATATAACGCTTTGAATATCACAAGGTCTTTCCCTATTCCCCATTGGGCTAAGTTCAATGCATTATAAAATTTATATTCGTTAACTTTAGAAAATAATTTTTTTACATCATAAAATCTATTTTCATAAAGCTTTATTTGATTTTTGAAACTTTTAACTTTGAAGTTATTCTTTAATATATAATGCAAAAAAGCACCTTCACTCGAAAATTTTATATTCTCAAAGTTGATTCTTATAAAGAAGCTAAAGATTTGTATGCTGAAAAAAAATATCACCCTATGTATTTTCAAGATTTTGTTCCTATGGAAGCTGATATTAGAGTTATGCTTATTGGTCATAAACCAGTGTGTGCATTTTGGAGAAGAGCACCAGAGGGTGAATGGTTAACAAATACTAGCCAAGGTGGAAGTATGGATTATAATGATGTTCCAAAAAATGTTTTAGATTTGGCTGTTAAAGTTTCAAAAGCTGCTAAAGCTGAATATTGGGCTTGTGATGTTGCTTATGGAAAAGATGGAAAAGTTCGTATTTTAGAATGTGCAACTGCATTTGCAGCTTTCCCTTATATAAGAGATTGGATTGGTCAATATATAATGTGGAGTTTAAGTCAAGGTAGATTTAAAAAGCCTCACATGCCAATGTTTAACTGGGAAGAATTAGGAAAAGTAAATCCAGATTTATTAAGAACTATGAGACATATTACATTTGGGAAATACAATCCTAGTTATGATGGTGAATATTTTGGTAAAAAGAAAAAAATGTATGGAGATAGCGAACGGTATTTACATGAACTTGATGATGAATATAAAGTTTATGATGTGAAAAGAAGATGGTCTGAAGAATGGCCAAGTGAAACTTATAATTATCAAGACAGGTTTTCATTAAATAACTTAAAATCTATGAAAGTACCAAACTTAAAAAAAGAAGATGCTCCATCAGTTGATAATGAAGATGAAGAAATTGTTGAAACTATTATGATGACTAAAAAAGAATTGAAAACTCTTTTAAAGTCAGTAGATGGTATAGGTGATAAAAAATATAACCGAATTATAGAAGAGATTGGAAGTATTGAAGAAGTTGTAGGTATCTTACATCAAAACCCATCCCTTCTTTTAAATATAAAAGGGATAACAAAAAAAATAATTGAAAACATAAAAAATCAAATAACATCTTTAAAGAATAAAGAATTAGACCTAGTATTCTAAAGTGAACAATTAAATTATATTTATTGCAAACTGATTACAGATAGTTTAAGTTTTTTGATTTTATTTAGATATAATTGCGATTATTATATACAAATAAAAAATAGGAATTATAATTTACTATGAAACAACAATATAAATCATATCAACAAACTTGTGACTTTCTAGAAGAGTGTGTGAAAAAATATCCAGATTTAATAACAATGAAATCAATAGGTAAAACTTGGGAAGGTAGAGACATTATGTTAGCTACTATCTCTTTAAATGTAGAAAATGCAGATTTAAAACCAGCCATGTTATTTACAGGTACGGTACATGCTAGAGAATGGATAGGAAATGAATTAGCAGTTTCTTTTATTGATTACTTATTAACAAACTATAGTTCAAATCCAAAAATATTAAAAACTTTAACAAAAAATACATTATATATTGTTCCTTGTTTAAATCCTGATGGCTTTGAATATAGTAGAAAACATTTCTCATTTTGGAGAAAAAATAGAAGAAACAATGGTGATGGTACTTATGGTGTAGATTTAAACAGAAACTTTTCTATTGGATATCAAAAATCAAAAGATACAGCATCAAATGTATATAGTGGTCCAAATCCATTTTCTGAACCAGAAACAATTGCAATGAAAAACTTTGTAGATGCTAAAGATAATATCACTTTAGCTTTAGATTATCATAGTCAAGGAAATGTATTTTTTCCTGGGCATAAGTTTAATCATGAAGAAGAGATAGAAGGAACAGATTTAAATACTTTATGTGCAAATATGAATTATGAAATTCATAAAGTAACTGGTAGAAAATATGGTATTCACAGAGGAAAACCGCCTACAAAATTAATTAGTGGTAGTGGTAGAGAATATTATTATTCAAGAGGAATTCTATCTGTTGTTGTTGAAGTAGGGACTCGAAATATTCCAGATTTTATGCAAAATATGAAAGAGAGTATTGATGAAAATATTCCAGCTCTTTTAAGAACTTTAGGTGAAGCTCAAAATTATTCTACTAATGCTCCAAAAAGAGTAAGTAATTTTCATATAGATACATACTCTTCAAATGAGATTACACTTGCATGGGATTATCCAACAAATAAAGATATTTACTATCAAATATTTAGAAATACAGAAGACAAAGAATCTTGTACGAATGCTAACTTAATTGCTGAAACATACAATACTTCTTTTACTGATATTCAGTTACAAAGTGGTTCTAATTATTTTTATTTTATTCGATGTGTAAATAATCTTACAAAAGTAAAATCACCATTTGCTCCAAAAGTAAAAATAAAAACGCTACTAGATGCAAATGAATTTAGTAAAACAGTTTTTCCAGCTCCAACTGAGATTGGATATGTTGCCAGTAAATTATTGGAAACAAATAGAAAACATTTTGGTTTAAACTCTTTATTTATAGGTGTTAATGAAACTAAAGGTACTAGTTATGGTGTAATGCAGTTTAACCTCGAAGGGATTCCAGAAAATGCAATTATTAAAGATGTAAGAATTTCATTGTATCCATTAAATAGAGTAAATGCAAAAATTGAAAAATTTGGTGAATGGTCTATCTCTTTTGTTGACCAAGATAGTGTATCTGAGTTATATGATTATGAACAAATTCATAATGCTCAAATTATAGAAACATTGGGTCAAAGTATACCTTCTGAAAAACTTACTCAAGGTATTTGGAGTCATTGGGATTTAAATAGTATAGAAAAAAGTATTTTAGAAACACAATTAAGAAATAAAAAAGTTCTATTCAAGATTTCTGGGCCTACAGAATTACCAGAAGGTAGAGATAGTCAAATGATGATGTTTGATTTAGGATATGGTAATTTTGGTGGTGGTATTCATTACAGACCAAGTATAGACATTAAATATACAATACCAAGTCAAGAGATTGTAATTGATGTTTTAAAGACTACATCTATCAGTGAAGATACAATTGAACAAGATCAGCTTATCTGTGGATTTGATGCTAATAATGCAAAAATTTATGGTCTTATGGAGTTTGATTTAAGTACATTACCAAACCCTGAAGAGACAATAATAACAGATAGTTATATTCGAATTAAAAATAAAAGTGCAACTAAAACAAAAGAAGATATTAGATACAACGTAGAGTTTGTTGATGTTGAAGATTCAGCTTATGAATCAATTCAAAATAGAGATAGAATAGAATTTATTGGTTATGAAGTTAGCCGAGCTGATTTACAAAAAAATAAAACTCATAAGTTTATTTTTGATCATTATTCAAGACTTGCACTTGAAGATGTTCATAGAGATCAAAAGATAGCCAAATTTGTTATAAGACCAACGTATTCTGATATAAAAAATCATATTGTAAATTGGTATGGAAAAGATAGTAATAATAGTGTTCAATTAGTGGTAAACTATATAAAAAGAAGAAAAGAACCTATTGCTAGTATTAGTGATTTATCACTTTCTATAGAAAATGATAAAGTAAAATTAAACTGGACAAATCCAAATACTGAAGACTTTAGAGGGGTATATGTTGTAAGAAATAGATTTCATATTCCTAAAAATCATCTTGATGGTGATAAAATCTATGCAGGACGTGATAATTATACTTATGACGATTTTGGAAATAAAGATATAGCTAAATATTATTCTGTATTTGCATATGATAATGTTCCTAATTATAGTGAACCACAGTTTGTTGCTCATTTAAAAGGAGGTAGTTATGATATATAAATTTAAAGAGTTTTTTCCTAAAGTAAAAAAGTCAGCTTGGATTGCTCCAAGTGCTGATGTTATTGGAAATGTTACAATAGGAAAAGATAGCTCGATATGGTTTGGTTGTGTTGTTCGTGGTGATGTAAATAAAATTACAATTGGTAAAAGAACAAATATTCAAGATCTTTCTATGATCCATGTTACACATAGTGAACCTGAATGTAATATGGCAGGTAATGCAACTATTATAGGTGATGATGTAACTGTAGGTCATAAAGTTATGTTACATGGCTGTACTATTAAAAATAAGTGTTTAATAGGTATGAGTGCAACTATTTTAGATGGTGCAGTTATAGGTGAAGGTAGTATTGTTGGGGCTAATTCTTTAGTAACAGCAAATAAAATATTTCCGCCACGAAGTTTAATTATGGGAAGTCCTGCAAAAGTTGTAAAAACTCTTACAGAAAAAGAAGTAGATGCTTTAAAAAATCATGCAGCTTTGTATGTTAATTATAAAAACGATTATCATACTTCTTAAATAGTTACTAGGAAATTAACTTTTTCCTAGTATATAAAAGATATTTTTATTATCAAGTTGTCTAAGTTCAACGTGATATTTGTCACTCCAGTGTTTAACTTCTTCTAAAAAATCTTTTTCAATTCCTGTTTCATCACATTTGATTTTAAAATAAGATTCTTTATTTGATAATCCTACATATGCATTCATACGTTTTAATTTATCATTTAAACTGATGATGTGTTTTGAGAAACTATCAAAGTTTTTTGTATTGTCCATATTTTCTACTATTTGTTTTAAACTAGCTTCAGTTTTACCTATTTTTAGTTGAGATGCTATAACTTCTGGTGTTATCTCTAAATTCATATATAAATTCCCTTATCTTTTAATATTAAAAGTTTAGTTTAGCTAAAATTACCAAAAAATAAAATAGGACATTTATGAAAATCATACCATTATTTCAAAAACTTTTACAATATAAAACAATTACACCAAAAGATGAAGGAATATATGATTTTATTGATGATTATTTAGGTGACACTTGGGAGTGTATTATATATGATGTTGAAGAGGTAACTAATAGATTTTATTATAAAAAATTCAATGATAGTGATGAGCATTTATGCTTTGCAGGTCATATTGATGTTGTTCCTACAGGAGAAGGATGGAGTGTTGATCCTTTTGCTGCTGAAGTAATTGATGGAGTGATAACAGCACGTGGTGCTCAAGATATGAAAAGTGGAGTTGCAAGTTTTTTATATGCGTGTAAAAATGCAACAGATTTTAATGGAACTTTATCTATTTTACTTACCTCAGATGAAGAGGGTGAAGGTATCCATGGTACTGTAAAAGTTTTAGAATATTTAAAAGAAAAAAACTTTTTGCCAAATGCTGCAATTGTTGCTGAACCCACTTGTGAAGAAATTTTTGGTGATGCTATTAAAGTAGGGCGAAGGGGAAGTATTAACGGTTATTTTGAACTTCAAGGAAAACAAGGACATGCGGCTTATCCTGAAAAAGCAATTAATCCTGTTCATAAAATAGCACCAATATTACCTCAAATCGCAGGATTTAATTTAGATAATGGTGATGAATTTTTTTCTCCTAGTAAATTTGTAGTTACTGATATACGATCTGGTATGGAAGTAACAAATGTAACACCAAACAAGTTAAATATGATGTTTAATGTAAGAAACTCTACAAAAACAAATCAAGAAACTATTAAAGAATTTATTGCCACAAAATTTGATGGTTTAGATTATACATTAAAACTCACACAGGGTTCATATCCTTTTGTAACTGATTCTAGTACAAATGTAGTAAAAAATATGCAAAAAAGTATACTTGAGGTTTGTAATATAGAAACAAAACTTAGTACTGCAGGTGGAACTAGTGATGCAAGATATTTTGGACAATTTAAAATAGACACTGTAGAGTTTGGTGTAATAAATGATACTATTCATGCTATTGATGAACGTGTACATATAGAAGAAGTTGAAAAATTAACAGAAGTATTTGAAAATATTATTACTAATTGGTAAGCTAAATAGTATACAGAAGCTATTTACTAGATAGTATTTATAGCTTCTTGAACTTTAATAGCTTGATAATGTTCTTTAACATCATGACAACGAACTATTGAAGCACCTCTTTGCACACTATCTAAATGAATAGCTAATGTACCACTTAATCTATCTTCAATATTAGCTGGTACGATTTTATCTATCATAGATTTTCTACTTGCTCCTATTAAAACTTCATAACCAAAGTGTGAAAAATGATTCATATTTTTTAGTAGAAGTAGATTATGTTCTAATGTTTTTCCAAAACCTATCCCAACGTCTAGAATAATATTGTTGATTCCAAAATTATTTGCTTTTTGAATTTGTGTATTAAAGAAGTTATTTACTTCCTCTATTACATTTGTATAAGAAGGATTAACTTGCATATCATTTGGTTTCCCTTGCATATGCATGATAACAATAGTAGCATCATATTTAGCAGTAATTTTTGCTACTTCATCATCTATAAGCCCTGTAATATCATTTACAATAGTAAATCCAGATTTTAAAGCATACTCAATAACACTAGGAGTATAACTATCTATACTAAATACAACTTTTTCATGGAGTTTTTGGTCTCGAATTACGTCACAGATTGGTTTGATTCTGTTGAGCTCTTCTTCTTTCGATATAGCTAGGCTTCCTGGTCTTGAGGATACTCCACCTATATCTATAATTTTTGCACCATTTAAAATCATATCATTAATTTTAGATATTGCATCAACTCCTGAAAATCTGCTATTTTCAAAAAAACTATCATCGTTTGCATTTATGATACCCATTATTCGAGTAGGGAAATGTTTTTTTATCATATTATCTTTTTACCATGATATTTAAAAGCAGAGTAGTTAAAACATTTAAAGGTCGAGAATTAAGTTCTAAAAGTTTCATTGCAGTACTAAAACTATGTAACTCTTTTTGAGAAAGTTTAATATTGTTTTTGTTGATTGAAAACATTATAGATTCTACTACATTTTTAGCTTCATTTTTACTTATTCTTTGATTTGCTTTTAAATAGTTATAAATATCTTTTAATTCTAACTTTTGAACATTTAATGCAAAATCTTCTACAACTTTTTTTGTTTTATTATACTTTACTTGAACACGTGAAAGAATTGTAGGTAAAAGAGAATTTTTAGAGATAGTGATAATAATAAATATGATATTTTTAGGAGGTTCTTCTAATACTTTTAAAAGAGAATTTTGTGCTTCTACTCTAAAACTATCTCCACATAAACATATATATTTTGTTTCATTATCCGCAATATATGCTTCTTTAATAGCTTTTTGTGCTTGAAGAAGTTGGAATTCATTTTTTCCCTCTTCTTCATTTTTTATAAGTCTAACTGAATGTTTTGGTAATGTAGATGTAATTTCCTGAAATGACTTTTCAATATCATTTACAATAAATAGTGTAGATGTTCTAATCATTTAATTTTATTTTTCGATATCAATCTGTGCAAAAAGCACAGCTTCCAAAGTTTTATTAAATAACCTATACATATTTAATAACCTAATATCTAAAGCAGGATCATTACTATCTAAATAAAAACTATTAGAAAGTTCTTCATCCATTAACCATAAAAGTGGTTGTTTAGACATTTTTGCAAGATTTGCTCTCATACTTTGACTTTTCCCTATATACCAAAAAAAGTATCCATTAGGAAATGAGTTTTGTAACATATCATGAATAAGTTGTATATCATTCTCTGTTTTTATATCATCGATATTACTATTGAATGAATCGAACGAATAAAAAGGCAAATAAGGACGACCAAGTTTTTTCTTGTTTATATTTGTTAAAATATATTGTTTAAACCATTCATGATCATTATCTGTAATAATTAATACAGATTTATTACTATCAATTATGTTTGATACAGATTGTGATATTAAAGGTACCCAGTCAAACTTTCGTTCTTCCAACCAAGGACCTAGAAGATTATCTCCTCTTATCGTATCAATCGTCCAGTTTATAAATTCTTGTGCCAAGATTTAGCCCTTATTGATCCAACTGATATGCATCATGTAACGAACGAACTGCAAGCTCAGAATATTTTTCATCTATAATCATAGATATTTTGATTTCACTTGTACTGATGATATTGATATTGATATTGTCTTTTGCCATTGCTGTAAATGCTTTAGATGCAACACCAGTATGTGATTTCATCCCAACACCAACTATAGATACTTTACAAATAGAATCATTATAATCTATTTTATCACTGTCATCTTCAAATGCAATCATAACTTTTTTTGTTTTTTCAATATCTGTAGAAGGAACTGTAAAATCAAGATTTGTAGTATTATCTAATCCTCTTGTTTGAACAATCATATCAACATTTATATTAGCATCTGCAAGTGCTGTAAAAATTGAAGAAGCGATACCTGGTTTATCAACAACTCCATACATTCCAACTCGAATTTGATTTCTATCTAATGCAATTCCACTTACTACTGGTGCTTCCATAATATTTTCTTCCTTTGTTATTAATGTTCCTTCTACTTCTGGAGTAAAAGAACTTCTTGATACTAAATTTACATTTAATTTTTTTGCCATCTCTACTGAACGATTTTGTAAAACTTTTGCTCCAAGTGAAGCTAGTTCTAACATCTCGTCATAAGAAATTTTTTCTAGTTTTTTTGCTTTTGGTTCGATTCGAGGATCTGTAGTATAAATACCATCAACATCTGTATATATTTCACATACATCTGCATGTAATGCACCAGCAAGTGCAACAGCAGTTAAATCACTACCACCACGACCCAAAGTTGTAATTCTATCATTTTCTGCACTTATACCTTGAAAACCGGCAACGATAATAATCTTACCTTCTTTCATAGCATTTGTCATATTATCAGTTTTGATCTCTTCAATTCTAGCATTTGTATGTTCTGAAGTAGTTCTTATACCAGCTTCTCTACCACTCATTGAAGTTGTAGGATATCCTTGCTCATTTAACGTAATTGATAATAAAGCAGAAGTAACTCTCTCTCCTGAACTTAAAAGCATATCCATCTCAGCTTCATTTGGTGTTTTACTATAACTTTCAGCATATTCTATTAGTTTATTTGTTTCACCACTCATAGCACTTACAACAGCAACGATATCGTCACCTTGGTCTCTAAATTTTTTAATTATTTGTGAAACATTTTGAATTCTTTCTAAAGTACCTACACTAGTACCTCCAAATTTTAACACTCTTAACATTGTTGATTGTTCTCCATCTTAAATATAGCCTTCTTGTTTAAAATATTTTAAAACTTTTTTATAAACTGTTCTTTTGAAAAATGTAATATAATCATTTAATTTTTCAGTTTTTACAAATTTGTATTGACTAAATTCAGGTATTTCTGTGTCAATATCAATTTTTGCACCTTTATGTAGTTTTACTAAAAAGTACTTTTGTGTTTGCCCATCAAAAGGTGCCATTCTTGAGGCAACAGATGGTGGAAAATCATAACTTACCCATTCCGGGAATTCAGCTATGATATCAACATCATTTGTACCTATCTCTTCTTTTAGTTCTCTAAATAAGGCTTCGTTAGGTGTTTCACCTTCATCAATGCCACCTTGTGGAAATTGCCATGCATCTTCTACGTCAATTCTTGATGCTATAAATATCTCGCATTTTGATGGATATGATGAAGATAAAACAATAGCTGCTACATTTGGCCTATAGTTTTTTGTATTATCTTCCATAAATTATTTTGCCTTGTGATTGTTTATAATATGAAAAGGATACTATCTAAAGGATGCTTTGAAAATGCTTTTACATGGTATAAATTATGCTTTGAAAGCTAATAATAGCTACAAATATACATACAAATATAATTTTCAAATATAACATAAAGTAAATATTGATATTATACGAAAATATTACAACAATAGAGGAAAAAAATGCTTTTATATATACACATACCATTCTGTGACAGCAAATGTTTTTATTGTGCTTTTAATTCTTATACAAGTTTGCATAGTTTACGAGATGATTACATGGATGCTTTAAAATTACAATTAAAAGATGGGCTTACAAAATATGATAATAAGGTAGAAACTATTTTTATTGGTGGTGGAACACCTAGTACAATTAAAGCACATAAATATAGAGAAATAATGGATATTGTAAAACCATATTTAGTGGAAAATTGTGAAATTACAATTGAAGCAAATCCCAATTCTGCGACAAAAGAATGGTTAACAGAAATTTATGAAGTTGGAATCAATAGAGTGAGTTTTGGAGTTCAAAGTTTTGATGATAAAAAGTTAAAATTTCTTGGAAGAAATCATAATAAAGGGCAAGCAATTGAAGCTATTAATAATGCAAAAGAAGTAGGATTTGTAAATATTAACTGTGATATTATATATGATACCACTCTAGACACTAGAGAATTATTAGAGAATGACTTAAGTATAATAAAGAATTTACCAATTAATCATATAAGTGCATATAGTTTAACATTGGAAGAGGGTACTAAGTTTTTTAACAAAAGTAATGTTCAATTTGAAAATGAAGAATTAGCTAGATTCTTGTTTGATGAATTTGATAAATTAGGATTTGAACAATATGAAATTTCTAACTTTTCAATGGGCGAAAAAGCAAGAAGTAAACATAATCTTGGATACTGGCAATACAAAGAATATTTAGGTGTTGGAAGTGGTGCAGTTGGGTGTATTGAAAGTAAACGATATTATTCAAAAAAAGATGTTTTGGAATATATTCAAAACCCTTTAGAGTATGACGAAATTGAAAATTTAAGTGAAGATGATATGAAAATAGAAAAAATACTATTAGGTTTTAGAAGTATTGTTGGGGTAAATATAGAAGAATTAGACTCAAGTCTCGATGAAAAAATAAAGATACTTGTAGACTCAAATAAAATTGAACAAAAACAAAATAGAATTTATGCAAAAGATTTTATGCTAGCTGATGAATTATCACTATTTTTAGATATTTAATTTTTTACTCTATTAATTACAGATAATTTGTATACATTTTTAATATTTTTTCAGATATAATAAGTATAATAAATATAATATAAATTGCGGAGAAATAATTTGAGTAAAAATGTAAAAAAAGTAGTTTTAGCCTATAGTGGTGGACTTGATACAAGTATCATCTTAAAATGGTTACAAGATGAATACAAAGCAGAAGTTATAACATTTACAGCTGACTTAGGTCAAGGTGAAGAAGTAGAACCAGCAAGACAAAAAGCTCTTGATAATGGAATTAAACCAGAAAATATTTTTATTTTAGATATTCAAGAAGAATTCGTTAAAGATTACGTATTCCCAATGTTTAGAGCAAATGCTATTTATGAGGGTGAATATTTATTAGGTACTTCAATAGCACGTCCACTTATTGCAAAAAAACAAATTGAAATTGCAAATAAAATGGGTGCAGATGCTGTATCTCATGGAGCAACAGGAAAAGGAAATGATCAAGTTAGATTTGAACTTGGATATTTAGGATTAAATCCAGATATTACAGTTATTGCTCCTTGGAGAGAATGGGATCTTAACTCAAGAGAAAAATTATTAGCGTATGCAAAAGATCATGGTATCGAAATTGATAAAAAACATGTTGATGAAAATGGTACTCCAGTAGTAAGCCCATACTCTATGGATGCTAACTTATTACATATCTCTTATGAAGGTTTACATTTAGAAAATCCAAATGCAGAACCTGAAGAAAACATGTGGTTATGGTCAAATTCTCCTGAAAATGCGCCAGATACTGCTGAATATATTACTATTGGATACAAAAATGGTGATCCAATCTCTATAAATGGTGAAGAACTATCTCCTGCAAAATTACTTAAAAAATTAAATGATTATGGAAATACTCATGGTATTGGTAGAATTGATATCGTTGAAAATAGATATGTAGGGATGAAGGCTCGTGGTTGTTATGAAACTCCAGGCGGAACTATTATGTTAAAAGCTCATAGAGCTATTGAATCAATCTGTTTAGATAGAGAAGAAGCTCATTTAAAAGATGGAATGATTGCTAAATATGCAGAACTAATTTATAATGGTTTCTGGTTCTCTCCTGAGCGAGAAATGATGCAAGCTGCTATTGATAAAACACAAGAACATGTTGAAGGTGAAGTAAGATTAAAACTTTACAAAGGAAATGTTATTGTAGTTGGAAGAACATCACCTAAGTCACTATTTAGTGAAGCACATTCTACTTTTGAAGCAGATGATGTTTACAATCAAAAAGATGCAGAAGGTTTTATTCGATTGAATGCTCTTCGATTTATTATCGAAGGACATACAAGAGGTAGTTTAAAATAATTAATTAAAAAAGGAAATAGTAAAATATTTCCTTTTTTTATACCAGAATAAGGATACCTACATCATGATACCTTCTTATTTTAAATCAAAAATATATCTCAAAATAATACTTGCCTTAAGTATTATGTCTTTTGTCTTTACCTTTGCCGTTTCTATGTTGATTATGCCCAAAATTGATCATACAATTACTAAACTTGAAAATAAAAATATAAATTTAATTTTTGAAAATATTATAAATATGGTGCAGTATGAATATGGTGAAATTGAAAAATTCAAAATAAAATCGTTAAATGAACATAAAAACATGTTAAAAGAAACTACAAATATTGCGTGGTCAATTTTAGATACAAAATATAATCAGTTTATATTAGAAACAGAAGAGATTAAAAAATCAAAAATCAAAAATGATGCTTTACTATTGATTAAGAATCTACGTTATAAAGAAGATGGTTATTTTTGGATTAATGATTTTTATCCAAAAATGATTATGCATCCATTTCAACCATCTCTTAATGGTAAAAGTTTAGAAAGATATAAAGATCCAAATAATATTTATCTATTTAAAGATATGGTTAAAATAATCAATGAAAAAGGTGAAGGTTTTGTTAATTATTCTTGGCCTAAACCAGGTCATAGTACACCGCAAGCAAAACTCTCTTTTGTAAAAGGATTTCCACAATGGAAGTGGATTATTGGTACTGGAACGTATATAGATGATATTGATAAACAAGTGTTACAAAAAAAGCAGGATATAATAGATCAAATTAAAAATAGTATTGAAAATGTAAATATAGGTAAGTCTGGCTATGCTTTTATTTTTGATGATAAAGGAAATATTTTATACCACCCTGATTCCTCAATGACTGATAAAAATATTAAAAAATACATGAATCCTTTAACTAATCAATCTTTTTATGATTTTTTCAAAAATATATCTCAAACTAAAACAAAAAAATCAACTTATGTTTGGGATAACCCGAATGATAAGGAACATATTGGTTATACAAAAATATCTTGGGTAAACTATTTATCCGAAGCTCAAATTTATATTGGTATAACTGGATATGAAAATGAGATTAAAGAAACTTCAAATAATATAGAAGATTTATTGGTTCATCACTCTGCAATTAAATTTATTTTAATTTTATTTTTTAGTTTATTATTTCTTGGAATGATATTACGACCGATTATTCGTTTATCTAAATTATCAAAAGAGGTTCAAAATGGAAATTATAACGTTCGATCTGATATCAAAAGAGATGATGAAATAGGAGAGCTTTCAGATGCTTTTAATAGTATGGTTTATGAGATTTCATCACAAATAAATACTTTAGAGGTCGAGGTAGAGAAGCAGACATTAAATTTAGTAAAAAATTCACAAGGGTTAGAAAAAATTATTGACTCTACATCTGTTTTGCTTCAAATCAATTCTTTATCAACTTTTACTAGTAATGTTTTAACTCAATTGAATATTTTGTTAAATAAAAAACAAAGTAATAGTTATTTTTCAACTTTTAGAGATGGACAAATTGTAACTCTGTCAACATCAGGTAATTTTTTTGATGCAGTGAGAGAAAATATAATTACTCCAAAATCATTTGAGTATTTAAACAAGGCTTTTACTGAAGGTAGAAGCTTTTTTGTTGATGATGTTTATGTAGGTTTTTATAAATCAAATGATGATTTTATATTTTTATATCTAGAAAACTGTGATGAATTAACTACCTCTCAAAAACATTTAATAGAAATTTTTTCATCAATTGTATCAATAGCTTTTAACAATCTTAATTTAAATAAAGAGATTATTGATACTCAAAAAGAACTTCTTGAGAGATTAGGGGAGATGGTTGAATTAAAATCAGAAGAAACAGCTGGTCATGTTCAAAGAGTTGCTTCTATATCATATAGTCTAGCAATTGCTTATGGTATCTCTAAAGAAGATGCTTTTACTTTAAGATTAGCAAGTCCTATGCATGATATTGGTAAATTAGGTGTACCTGAAAACATATTAAAAAAACCAGGAAAACTTACTAAAGAAGAGTTTGAAATTATTAAAACACATCCTGTGTTAGGATATGAAGTTTTTCAAAATTCAAAAAAGCAAATATTAAAAATAGCATCAATTGTAGCACATGAACATCATGAGAAATGGGACGGTACCGGTTATCCACGAGGTTTAAAATCTACTGAGATTAATATTTATGCTCGAATTACTACTATAGCTGATGTATTTGATGCGTTAACTCAAAAGAGGATATATAAAGAACCTTGGAGTACTCAAAAAGTATTAAACTTTTTTGATGAAAATAGCGGGACTCATTTTGACCCAGAGCTTGTGAACTTATTACATGATAATATAGAAGAGATAGAAAAATTTAGAGAAGATTATTCAAAGGACTAAAATGCAATATTTAAAAGATTTAGAAAAAATTTGTCGAATCAATTCATTCACTAAAAATAAAAATGGTGTTGACGTGGTTGCTTCAGTAATGAAAGAGTGGTTAGAGGATATTGGTTTTGAATTAAAAACTTATTCGAGGGAAATAATAGGAAATCATCAATTGTTTACATCTCCTAAGTCTGAAGGAGAAAAGATATTATTATTAGGACACAATGATACCGTTTTTCCAGAAGGTGCTTTTGATAGTTATCATGAAGATGAGGATTGGGTTTATGGACCTGGGACTTGTGATATGAAAGGTGGAAATATTGTAGCTTTAGAATCACTTCGTAAAATTTATTCACAAAATGGGAAAATTCAAAATATTGATTTTCTTTTAGTTTCTGATGAAGAAACAGGAAGTGATGATAGTAAATTTATTACGTTAGAATTAGCAAAAAATTATGATTATTGTTTTGTATTTGAAGCTGCAGGTGCTGACTTAGAAATTGTTACTGGTAGAAAAGGTGTAGGTACATATACTATTACATGTGAGGGGAAAGCTGCTCATGCGGGAACAAGTTATGTAAAAGGTATTAATGCTAATTTAGAAGCAACTTATAAACTTCAAGAGTTAACAAAACTGACAAACTTGGAAATAGGTACAACAGTAAATGTTGGTAAAATTACTGGGGGAATTGGAGCTAATACAATTAGTCCTAAATGTGAATTATTATTAGAGCTTCGTTATAACAGGAATAGTGAAAGAGATCGACTTTTAAATGCTTTAGAAAAAATAACAAATACAAATTATGTAGATGGAACAATCTCAAAATTTGATGGATTAATCCAACGTGATGTTATGGAACCAAATGAACAACAATTAGAATTTATACATACCTTAGAAGAGATTACAAATTTAAATATTAAAACTGAACAAAGAGGTGGAGTAAGTGATGCAAATCACGTTGCTTCATGTGGAGTTATAACATTAGATGGTTTTGGTCCTTTTGGTGATGGTGATCATACTATTCATGAACGAGCTTTAAAGAGTAGTTTTGAACAAAGAATAAAAATGATGTCTGATATTCTTCTAAAACACCAGTTAAATGGATTAAAGTTTTAAATTCATTACAATACGTAACATGAAAAATTTATGAATTTATTTAACTGATTTTTATTGGTTACAGTATGAAACAATAACCTTTTTTCTTATAATAAAAAAGGTTATATATAAAATAATAGTGATACACTAGATAGTAAATTTTTTATAAAGGAAGTAATGTGAGTAAGAATAATCGAACAATAGGAATGTGGCTTTATAATAATGGTGGTGGAGATGCTATTCAAGAAAAAATTATCAAGAAATTAAATCAAAGAGATATTGGGGTTATTAATAACTTAAATCTTCGACATGCTATCGCTAAAAATGGACACATATTATATAATGATATTAAATTAGATAAATTAGATCTATTTTTCTCTTATAACGCAGGTGAACAGTCAAAATATCAAATGTATTTATATCAAGCACTTAATAGAGCTATTCCTATGATTAATTCTTTTGATGCTTTTGCTTTAACAGAAGATAAATTTCATACATCATTTGTATTACAAAGTCAAAATATTGCGACGGCAGATTATAAATTATGTCATAGTGATGCAAGTAATTATCTAAAAAAAATTCTAAAAAAATGGGATAAAATGGTATATAAACCAACAGATGGTTGGGGTGGAGTAGGGCTTACTAAGATTGAATCTGAATCAAATCTCGATATGCTAATGCCATTTTTAAATCAAATGGATTTACGATATTTTTATGTAGAAAAATTTATAAAATATGACAATACTGATTTTCGTGTTGATATTGTTGATGGTGAATTTGTTGGTTGTTATGGAAGAAAAGCCAGTGGTACTGATTGGCGAACAAATGTTACAAGTGGGGGTTCTGTATTTATGAGAGAACCTAATCAAGACATTATTGATACAGCTGTTAAAGCTTGTAAAGTATGTGATGTTGATATTGGTGGTGTTGATATTATATACGATCTTGAAAAAGAAGAATATGTTGTTTTAGAAGTAAATGGAATTCCAGCTTTTGCTACACCAGAACAAGAAAAAATGGGATTGAATTTTAATGAGAAAAAAATAGATTTAATTGTAGATTTAATAGACAAAAAAACAAGTAATAAACAAATAATAAATAAAAAAGGATAAAAGAATGGGATTAAAAAATAAGCAGTTACCAAAGTTAGGTTTTTTATATATGGATTATGTATTGAGGTTTTTCGATCATTCAAACTTTAAAGGTTGGCCAAATAAAATTGAAACTGTAACTTATCATTGGGGAAAAGATAAAGATAGATTTATTCAAGAAGTAAAAAGAAAAAAGATTGACGTATTAATTGGAAATGTTCCTGCAACTGCATATGAAACATTTAGAGAAATAGCTCGAGCTTTACCAAATGTAAGATTTATTCCATCATTAGATACACAATTTTCAAATAAATCTAAAGAGAATGTAACTAGATTTTCATGGAAATATGATTTACCAATTCCAAAAACATATATTTATTATAATAGACCAAACGGAGATAAATTCCTTAAAAAATGTGAATATCCAAAGATTATAAAAAAATCTTATGGACCATCAAATTATGGTGGATATTTTGTTCATAAAGTTGATAGTTATAAAGAAGCAAAAGAGTTATATGCCCAAAAAAAATACCACCCAATGTATTTTCAAGATTTTGTTCCTATGGAAGCTGATATTAGAGTTATGTTAATTGGCCATAAACCAGTATGTGCATTTTGGAGAAGAGCTCCTGAAGGTGAATGGCTAACAAATACTTCACAAGGTGGAAGTATGGATTATAATGATGTTCCAAAAAATGTTTTAGATCTTGCTGTAAAAGTATCAAAAGCTGCTAAGGCTGAATATTGGGCTTGTGATATTGCATATGAAAAAAATGGCAATGCAAGAATACTAGAGTGTGCAACTGCATTTGCAGCTTTCCCATATATTAGAGATTGGATTGGTCAATATATAATGTGGAGTTTAAGTGAAAATAGATTTAAAAAACCGTATATGCCGATGTTTAACTGGGAAGAATTAGGAAAAGTAAGTCCAGATTTATTAAGAACTATGAGACATATTACATTTGGAAAATATTATCCGAGTTATGATGGTGCATATTTGGGTACTAAAAAAATAGTGTATGGAGATAGTGTGAGATATTTACATGAACTTGATGATGAATATAAAGTTTATGATGTGAAAAGAAGATGGTCTGAAGAATGGCCAAGTGAAACTTATAATTATCAAGACAGGTTTTCATTAAATAACTTAAAATCTATGAAAGTACCAAACTTAAAAAAAGAAGATGCTCCATCAGTTGATAATGAAGATGAAGAAATTGTTGAAACTATTATGATGACTAAAAAAGAATTGAAAACTCTTTTAAAGTCAGTAGATGGGATAGGTGACAAAAAGTTTGATAGAATTATCGAAGAGATTGGAAGTGTAGAAGAGGTTGTAGGTATCTTACATCAAAGTCCATCTATTTTACTAAATATTAAGGGTATTACTGAGAGTTTAATTGAAAAAATAACTAAAAAATTCGAAGAATTTAAACTGTAACTTTAGATAAAATAAGTTATAATACCTCTTTTAAAGGGGTGAAAATGATAAATAAACTTAGGGTATCAACCAAAATTGCTTTACCAATATTTATAATATTATTGGTAAGCAGTATTGTTACAAATTATGTTACAGCATCACAAATGAATGCTTTAGTAAAAAATAATGCTAAAGATTCATTAAATATGTTAACAGATTCTTTATTTATAACATTACGTAATGCTATGAACACAGGTGATCCTGCTATTATTAAGCAAGCAGAAGAAGATAGTAGAAATAACATTCAAGGTCTAACAGGAATGACTGTTGCTAAAAGTAAAGGTACTTTAGAATTATACTCTCCCCAAACCCCTTATACTACAGATAAAGATATCTTACACACATTTGAAACAAAAGAAGAGCAAGTAATAGAATTTTATAAAGATGATTCTCATTTTTTTAGAGTATTACGACCAATGATTGCAACACCTGATTGTTTAATGTGTCATGCAAATGAAGCTGAAGGTGATGTAATTGGTGTAATAGATTTGTCATTTTCATTAGATGATGCTGATGAAATGATTAATAGTACCGTTATGTATATAATTGCAATCTCTTTATTTTTTATAATTCTTATAAATTCTGTAGTTTTTCTTGTAACTAAAAAAACAACAGAACCTTTGCAAAATTTAAAAAATGAATTATTAGAATTTTTCTCTTTTCTTTCAAATGAAAGAAAAACCATAGAGCCATTTAAAGTTAAATATATGGATGAAGTAGGAGAAATTGTAACTACTCTTAATGAAAATATTGTAAAAGTAGTTGCAGGAATTGATCAAAATGCTAAAGCAATTAGTGAAAGTGCTGTAGTATGTAAAGATGCTTCATTAGGAAACCTAGATTCAAGAATTACAGTAGAAGCATCAAATCCCGAAATAAATAATTTAATTGCAATTGTTAATAATTTGATTCAATCTATGGAAAAAAATATTGATAAAACTTTAATAACATTAAATGACTATTCACATGATGAATATCGAAGTAGGTTAGAAGGTAAGGATAAGGTTGAAGGTAGTTTTAAAGAGTTATTTGATCAAGTAGATTTATTAGGTGAAACACTTACTAATTTAAGTGGTCAAAATCTTAAAAATGGTAAAGCTTTACAACAAACAGCTACTATATTTTCTCAAAATGTTAAACTTTTAAAAACTTCATCTAAAGAGCAGTCTGATTTATTAGAAGAAACAACTGGATCTATTGAAGATATTATGAATAATATCAAAAGTACAAGTAGTAATAGTAAAGATATGTCTAAAATAGCTAATGAAGTTACAAAATACTCAAATGATGGTCATAAACTTGCGGAAGAAA
>ENA-ORXI01001238-ORXI01001238.1-sediment-metagenome-genome-assembly--contig:-NODE-1238-length-20135-cov-31.207399_pt1 | contig 20135 bp, 17 predicted proteins | sample MGYA00237861_ERZ511468 | MGnify/ENA primary metagenome ERZ511468 (study PRJEB26299, sample SAMN06266213) | sediment metagenome | isolation source: Hudson Canyon methane seep mesocosm | place...
TTACCCCTAAAATTATTAAAGATTCGATGAGAATGCCGCACTAAACTGCATTTAGCGTCAAAAAAGAGGATAATACCCCTTTATAAAAATAAAAATAAATTATGAATACAAAAAATATATATTTAATTGGTTTGATGGGGGCAGGTAAAACAACGATTGGACGGTTGTTAGCAAAGTCTTTAGGCTTGCCTTTTTATGATAGTGATAAAGCAATTGAAGATTTAACCGGTGTTGATATTGCTACGATTTTTGAATTTGAGGGTGAAAAAGGCTTTCGTCTCAGAGAAAATAAAATGATTAAAGAACTCACAGAGATTGAAGGCATTGTGCTTGCAACAGGTGGGGGCGTTATTTTAGATGAAGAAAATAGAACATTATTAAACAAATCAGGTTTTGTGGTGTATCTGCAATGCTCTGTGGAGCGTTTAGTCGAGCGAACTGCTCGTAATACACAGCCTCAGCGTCCTTTATTAAATACTGAAAAGCCACAAGATAAAATAGAAGCATTATTAGAAGAACGCGAAGCACTTTATCTTTCTTGTGCAGATTTTATTATTGATAGCGGTAAAATGCAGAGTAAAGCGGTTGTCAGTGAAATCCTAGCTGAATATGAGAATAAGGTATATTAAGCATGGCTACGGTAATGCAGGTTGAATTAGGTGAGCGTAGCTATCCTATTTATATTGATGCGGGAAATTTACAAGATGAAAGCTTAATTACTCGGCATATAAAATCAAAACAAGTGGTTATTGTGACCAATGAAACGGTTGCTCCACTGTATTTAGCCGCTTTATCTCGTTATTTGAATGATTTTATGCTGGAAGTGGTTATTTTACCTGATGGTGAGCAATACAAAACGCTGACTGTCTTGGATACAATTTTCGATGCTTTATTGGAAAAACATTTTAGCCGTAATGCGACCTTAATTGCATTAGGCGGCGGTGTGATTGGTGATATGAGTGGCTTTGCTGCAGCATGTTATCAGCGCGGCATTGATTTTATTCAAGTGCCGACCACGTTATTAGCACAAGTTGATTCATCGGTGGGTGGAAAAACAGGCATTAATCACCGTTTAGGAAAAAATATGATAGGGGCTTTTTATCAGCCTCAAGCAGTGATTATTGATGTTAATGTGTTAAGTACCTTGGATGATAAGCAATTATCAGCAGGTATTGCAGAAGTGATTAAATATGGCTTAATCTGTGATAGTGAGCTATTTATTTGGCTAGAAAATAATATTGAGAAGATATTAGCAAGAGAGACGGAAGCGCTTATTTTTATTATTGAGCGTTCTTGTATGAATAAAGCACGCGTTGTGGCTGAAGATGAACAAGAATCAGGGATTCGCGCTATTTTAAATTTTGGCCATACCTTTGGGCATGCGATTGAAGCCGGTATGGGTTATGGACAATATTTACATGGCGAAGCAGTTGCGATTGGAATGTGCCAAGCAGCTGATTTATCTAAACGATTAGGCTGGTTAAATGAGACTGATGTTCATCGAATTGAGACACTTTGTTTAAAAGCAGGTTTGCCTATTATGCCGCCAGAAAGTTTACTTGCTGATGATTTTATTGCAGGTATGTCGGTTGATAAAAAAAATATTGATGGTGATATTCGTTTAATTTTATTGAAAAAAATAGGTGAAGCCAGTTTACCTATGAGTGTTGAGCGAAGCTTATTATTAAAGACATTGAATGAATATGGACGTAGATAAGCAATCTATCTCAGCAATGACAAACATAAGTCATGCTAAGAAATCGCCGGTACTCAATATGTTAGGCGAGGAACGTACACAAAAGTTAAATTTATTGGTCCATTCTGTGATTAATTTGCAGGATACTTTAATTCTACGTGGTTTAGATGGCACAGGGAAAACAACGCTATTAAATCAATTTGCCGAATTAGAGATTAATAATGTTGATATTCATTATTTACAGGTACATAGTGCAACAAGCTTTGAATCGATACAATTAGATTTATGCCAATTTATTACCAGTATTTATGCGTTAAATAATCATAGTTTATCTGAAATATTAAATACGTATGAAAAAGATTATAGGCAGCTTGTTGTTTTGATTGATAATTCTGAGGAATTATTGTCGGGATTAATGAGTCATTTAGTTGAGTTTGCTTATCGACATAAAGCATTGAGATTAGTGTTTGCGATTACCCCTGATGCTTTTAATGCTAAACGAGCAAGCGAGCATATTACCTCACAAAGTACGTTTGTTGAATTGCCTTTATTAAGTCAGCATCAATCTAAACGATTTGTCCGTAAGCTGCTAGAATCAAAGAAAAAAAATAAAGTCATTTCTAGGATTGATGAAAAATTAATTCATCAAATTTATCGTGAAACACAGGGTAATTTAAGTAAAATAATAGCGATTATAGACGAGCAAAAAAAGCCTGCTGCTCAGAAAATGTCGCCTATTGTTTTACCTGTTGCGATTATATCGGCTGTGGTTATTACAATCATGGTTGGTATACGTTTATGGCCGCAAGCCACAATTAAAACAGTTGAACCTGCTGTAGAAAAACAGCGAGTGAGTCTTAAGCAGCCTAAAATAGCGACTGTTGAAAAGAAATTATTACCAACAGCAGAGCCTGTTGAGCTGATAAAAACACCCAAAATCGATACTGCTTTAATATTAGCGGCGATAGAAAATGATACGGATATTATTGTTGAAAAAAATCCGTTAGAGGCTTCAATAAAAGAGCCAGTAAAAACTGATTTATCAAAAAAAGAAACGCCTAATTCAGTTACAGTTGAAATAAGTGAAGAAGCTAAAAATCCAATTATCACTAAGCCTAAATCTACTGAGCATACCAAAGAAAAAACAGTGCTTGAAAATAAGCCTGCTAAGCAAGAAGAGCTTGTTAAGCCTAAGCCGGTCAAAAAAGAAGTTGTTAAGCCAAAAACTAAGCAGAAAGTAAATTGGATAACAGCCCAAAAATTTAATCCTGCCCATTACACATTACAACTGTATACGTTATCGACTAAGCCACAATTAGTAAAAGTGCGTAAAGAGCTTAAAGCTAAAGGCTATGAGACTTATTATGTGCGTAATAAATCTAGAAAATATTTAGTATTTCATGGTAATTTCAAGTCTAAGAAAGCAGCAAAGCAACAGAGTTTGAAATTACCTGAAAATTTACAAAATGCATGGATTAGACCTTTTCGCTCTATACAAAATAGCTTGTAACACTTAATTTATTATATCGATTGAAGAACTTAATATGACTGATTTAAAAAATGACCGCTTTATTCGTGCTTTATTAAAGCAACCTGTTGATAAAACACCTGTTTGGATGATGCGTCAGGCAGGACGTTATTTGCCTGAGTATAAAAAAATACGAGCGGAAGCGGGTAGCTTTATGGATTTATGTACTAATCCTGAGTTAGCTTGTGAAGTAACACTGCAGCCGTTAGAACGGTTTGATTTTGATGCGGCTATTTTATTTTCAGATATATTAACCATTCCTGATGCAATGGGGCTGGGTTTATATTTTACGGAAGGTGAAGGACCACGCTTTAAAAATCCTATTAAAACAGCCGCAGATATTGAAAAATTACCGATTCCAGATCCTGAACAGGAACTTAAATATGTGATGGATGCGGTACGTTTAATTCGTAAAAATTTACAAGGTCGTGTGCCTTTAATTGGTTTTTCGGGTAGTCCTTGGACCTTAGCAACGTATATGGTGGAAGGTAGCAGTAGTAAAACTTTTTCCAAAGTTAAAGGTTTAATGTACGAACAGCCTTTATTGATGCATAAATTGTTAGATAAAATTACCACATCAGTGGCTTCTTATTTAAACGCTCAAATTGCGGCAGGTGCTCAAACCGTGATGTTATTTGATACCTGGGGTGGTTCGTTGGGAACGGAAGAATATTTAGAGTTTTCCTTACGCTATGCTCAGCAGGTGCGTGAAAAATTACAGACCAATCAAGATGGACAGGTTATTCCCACTATTTTATTTACTAAAGGCGGCGGGCAATGGTTAGAGTCTATGGCGGAAACTGGTTACGATGCCTTAGGTTTAGATTGGCAAACAGATATTAATCTAGCCCGTGCACGCGTGGGAAATCAGGTGAGTTTACAAGGGAATATGGACCCGATTACACTGTATGCACCTGAAAATGTTATTCAAGCTAAAATAGCCTCTATTTTACAAAAATATGGTTCCGGCTCAGGACATGTGTTTAATTTAGGGCACGGTATTTTGCCTGATATGAATCCTGAACATGTAAAAGTAATGGTTGATGCGGTACATGAACTAAGTATTCCTTATCACCAGCATGAAAGCAAATGATGAAATTATTGTTAACGCTGGTATTATTAAGTCAAAGTTTATCATCAGTTTATGCTGAATCAGCAGTGCTTAGTGAGAAATCATTAAACAATGAAATTACTGTTTATAGAAGTCCCACTTGCGGTTGTTGCAGTAAATGGTTGGCTCATTTAAAACAGCATAATTTTAAGGTCACAGATAAGGTGACGAAGAATATGGATGTGATTAAGCAGCAATATGGTGTTAACGCTAAGTTAGCATCTTGTCATACTGCGATTATTAATGGCCGTGTTATTGAAGGGCATGTACCAGCAAAAGATATTCAGAAATTACTCAATACACCTAATAATTTTAAAGGCTTGTCTGTGCCTGGAATGGTTGTAGGTTCGCCCGGCATGGAAATGGGTGATAAAAAAGCCCCTTATGATGTGATTGCTTTCGATGAAAAAGGCAATACAACGACTTATCAATCCTATAGGTAATAAAATGATTTTAGCAATTGATATTGGGGGTACAAAAACATTAGTTGCTTTTTATCAACAGCTTGAAGATGAAACATGGCATATTGTAAAACAGCAAAAATATCAGAGTAGTGCGTATGAAAATATTACGGATATTTTAACTAATTTTGCAGATAAACAAGCCTATCAACAAGTTGTTTCTATTTGTGCGGGGGTTGCTGGCCCTATTATTGATAATGCCTGTCAACTGACTAATTTATCATGGGCGGTGAGTGCGAGTGAGCTAAGTGAAGCAACAGGCGTGCAATCCGTTAGTTTACTCAATGATTTAGAAGCCACAGCATGGGGTATACATAATATTGAGTCCGCTGATTTATTGAATATTAATGAATCAGCAGTTGCTGCTAAAGCAGGTCATATTGCTATTCTTTCAGCAGGGACAGGCTTAGGTGAAGCTATGTTGATAAGAGAAGCAGACAAGGTGATTGTGGTGGCTTCTGAAGGCGGTCATACCGACTTTGCCCCTCAAAATGCTGAACAAGATAATTTATTATGTTTTTTAAGAGAAAAATACCAAGGACATGTTAGTTATGAGCGTTTAGTTTCTGGGGAAGGGCTTTATAATATTTATCAGTTTTTAAAACAAACTGGTAAATTTCCTGAAAATGATGCGATTAAACTTAAAATACACGATGTCGAAGAGCCCGCGGCGGTTATTGGTTCAGTGGGTATTTTAAAAGAAGATTTACTGTGTGAAGCCGCTATTCGATTGTTTTGTGAAATCTATGCAGCAGAAGCCGCAAATTTAGCGTTAAAATGCTTACCTTATTCAGGTATTGTTTTGGCCGGGGGTATAAGCCCTAAGTTGTTGCCTGCGATAAAATCAGCGTATTTTTTAGAGGCTTTTCTAAATAAAGGACGTTATGAGGCTTTGCTACAAAATTTGCCTATTTATGTTTGTTTAAATGAGGAGATTGTTTTATTCGGTGCATTTTCTTATGCAAAACAATCTATCACCTCGATTACTTAAATAGATAACCGAGGATTTTAGCGTTTAAAATATTAGCAGGGGAGGGATGTTTGCTCCTAAACCCCAGAGATACCAATAATACTCCAGTTATCCGACTCCATCACGCCTTCTAAATTTGAATCTTCTTCATACTGTATTTGACACGCATAACGTTTAGTCAATGTTTCACCTGATTGTTCCGTCAGTTCTATTTCAGCATTTACTATATATTTATAGTTACCTAATCCCCATGACTGTAAAGCTTCATTAGGGAATGAAATATTAGTGTCTTTATCAATCATATCTCTAATTTCGATGTTACATTGTTGAAAGGCATAATGTGTCATATCTGTGGTAACAGCCATTCGACTTCCTTCGTCCCCCGAATCAATTAAAAATAAATCTGAGGTTGCAACGTCTGTGACCAAAGGCATGACGGCTTCTTTTTGAAACATAATAAGGCCAATAAGTGCTGATAGAAACAGCACCGGCATAAGTGTTTTTTTCATTCTATTCTGTATTGTTATGTTACTTTGGCGCAAGTAAATTGTAATATGAATAGCATAGTTTATCAGAAAGTAGTGATTGACGTTAAAGTAAGAATAGATTGTCTTGTTTAAAAAATTTTAAAAAATAATAGTTTAATTATTAGAGGTTTATATGGGTTGTATTGAGTCAATAATATTGTAATTACATATTATCTTGACATGATGTTTAAAATTGATACACTTAACAACACTCAAATGGATTGAATCATCATTTAATGTTTTATGATGTTACTGGGATGTAAACAATGCTTTCGGCATTTAGTCGAAAGGTAAATTATTTACTTTTAGGAGGTAAACAATGGCTGCTACTACTGATTCAGTGAAAGCTGATGCTTCAGAAGCTCCACTACTAAATAAAGTTAACCTGTGGGCAGGTTTAATGCTTTACTTGGTTTTCTACTCATTCATTCGTTGGTACGAAGGTGTTTACGGATGGTCTGCTGGTTTAGATTCATTCGCACCTGAGTTCGAAACATATTGGATGAATATGTTATATATCGAATTAGTTATGGAAGTGGTAATCGCTTCTACGCTATGGGGATATATCTGGAAAACACGTGATCGTAAAGTAATGTCTATTACTCCACGTGAAGAATTAAGAAGACATTTCGTTCATTGGACATGGTTAGTAATGTACGGATGGGCTATTTACTGGGGAGCTTCATACTTCACAGAGCAAGATGGTACATGGCATCAGACTATCGTTCGCGATACTGATTTCACACCAAGTCATATCATTGAGTTCTACTTAGCATACCCAATTTACATCATCACTGGTGTATCTGCGTTCTTATATGCTAAAACAAGATTACCTGCTTATAAAGAAGGTCTATCTTTAATGTATATGGTATCAGTAATTGGACCTTTCATGATTCTACCTAACGTAGGCTTGAACGAATGGGGTCACACTTTCTGGTTCATGGAAGAGTTATTTGTTGCACCTTTACACTACGGTTTCGTATTCTTCGGATGGGCGGCTCTAGGTATTATGGGTGTAGTAAACATCGAAGTTAATGCTTTAACTAAATTACTTAAAAAAGACTTAGCTTAATATAAAGCCAAGCTTTTAGATTTAATTTAGAATAGATATAAAAAACATGTTATCTCCTAATCTTGTCACCTTTGTTAAGGTGGCAAGATGCAAGAGAGATAGCGATAATAAAAATAATTTTTTGGAGGTAAGCTAATGAGTGCATCTCAATCAGCTGTACGTTCACGCGCTGAAGCGGTACAAGTTTCTCGTGCGTTGGACTGGATGATTCTCTTTACACTATTCACGGCAGTATTAGGTGGATACCATATTCATTACATGTTAACCGGTGGTGACTGGGATTTCTGGTCAGATTGGAAAGATAGACGTTTATGGGTAACTGTAGCGCCAATCGTATCAATTACATTTCCTGCTGCTGTTCAAGCAATGTTATGGTTCCGTTACCGTCTTCCTTTCGGAGCGGTAGTTTGTGTTCTTGCTCTTATGTTAGGTGAGTGGATCAACAGATATTTAAATTTCTGGGGATGGACTTATTTCCCAGTGAATTTTTGTTTCCCTTCTAACTTAGTTCCTGGTGCGATTCTACTTGACGTAGTATTGATGTTATCTAGCAGCTTTGTATTAACAGCTGTTGTTGGTGGTATGGCTTGGGGATTAGTTTTCTACCCAGGTAACTGGCCAATTATTGCTCCTTTACACGTACCTGTTGAATATAACGGTATGATGTTCACACTAGCTGATTTACAAGGTTACCATTATGTACGTACTGGTACTCCTGAGTATATCAGAATGGTTGAGAAAGGTACTTTGAGAACATTTGGTAAAGATGTTGCTCCAGTATCTGCGTTCTTCTCAGCTTTCGTTTGTATTATCATTTACTTTTTATGGCACTTCTTTGGTCGTTGGTTTAATAAAACTGACTTCATTCAAGGCGAAGGTACATACAGCTAGTCAAAAAATAGTTGATATTTTTTGATAAACGAAAATAAATTTCTCTAGTTTGGAGGAGATATATGAAAACAATTAAAGGCAAGATAGCTAAACTATCATCTGTTGCATTGCTAACAGCTGTAGCCGGCGCTTCTTTATACACGCCTACAGCGGCAGCTCATGGAGAAAAATCTCAAGCTGCATTCATGCGTATGCGTACCATTCATTGGTTTGATCTTAACTGGTCAAAAGATGAAGTAGCAATTAACGATACTATGACTATTTCTGGTAAATTCCACGTTTTCGCGGGATGGCCTGAAACTGTTGATAAACCTGAAGTATCTTTCTTGAACATCGGTATTCCTGGACCTGTATTTATTCGTGCAGGATCTTGGATCGGTGGTCAATTAGTTCCACGTTCGGTTTCTCTAGAACTTGGTGATACTTATGAGTTCAAAGTATTACTAAAAGCACGTCGTCCAGGTGACTGGCACGTACATACTATGATGAACGTTGAAGGCGGTGGTCCAATCATCGGTCCAGGTAAATGGGTAACTATTACTGGTTCTATGGGTGACTTCGTTAATCCTTTGACTACATTAACAGGCGCAACAATTGATCTAGAAGATTATGCCTTAGATAATATCTATTTCTGGCATGCTCTTTGGTATTCAATTGGTTTAGCATGGTTATTGTTCTGGGTTAAACGTCCTATGTTCATTCCACGTCATATCGCTGTTACTAGTGGTAAAGCGGACAGCCTTATCAGTGCAACTGATAAAAAAGTAGCTATTGCATTTGCAGTAGGTACTTTAGGTCTTCTTATGGGCGCTATGGGCTCTACGAATGATGCATATCCAATTACGACTCCATTACAAGCGGGTCTAATGCGTGGTATCAAGCCAATTCAAATGCCTGAAACAACTGTTTCAGTTAAAGTTGAAGACGCTACATATCGTGTTCCTGGACGTGCTATGCAAATGACGTTGACTATCACTAACAATGGCGATTCTGCTGTTCGTTTAGGTGAGTTCAACACTGCATCTGTTCGTTTCTTAGATGCTGACGTTCTTGAAGATGAGTCTGGTTATCCTGATGATATCTTAGCTGAAGAAGGCTTAACAGTTTCTGATAACAGCCCTCTTGCTCCTGGTGAGTCTAGAACTGTTGAAGTAACTGCTTCTGATGCTGCATGGGAAGTTTACCGTTTAGCGGATTTGATTTATGATCCAGATAGTCGTTTTGCTGGCTTATTATTCTTCTTTGATGAAGATGGTAACCGTCAAATGACTATGGTAGATGCTCCATTAATTCCTTCTTTCATCTAGTATGAAAGATACTTAGTTTTACTAAGTAAGAATTAAAATGCACAAAAACCCTTGTTACGAAAGTAGCAAGGGTTTTTTTATGCCTAAATTTTAGTGTATTAGATAAGACTAATTTAATATTAAAAATAAATTTAAGGCATCTGCATTTATGGTGTTAAACACGATATAATTAAGACATTTATAGATTTTATTAAGAATTTCATATTGGGTAAAAAGGATGCTGAGTAAGCTCGCTAAATTTGTTGTTGGTAGCCGTAATGATCGGTTAATTAAGAAAAAGAAAAAATTAGTGACATTGGTTAATAAATTAACTGATGAATATAAAAAATTAACAGATGAAGCGTTACAGGCGAAGACTGAAGAGTTTAGAAGTCGATTGGCAGCGGGGGAAGCACTTAATAGTTTAATCCCTGAAGCTTTTTCAACGGTTAGAGAAGCCTCAGTACGTGTGTTCAAAATGAGTCATTTTGATGTGCAATTGATTGGAGCCATGATTTTAAATGATGGCCGAATTGCCGAAATGAAAACCGGGGAAGGAAAAACCCTAATGGCAACACTGGCTGCATATTTAAATGCATTACCTGCAAAAGGTGTTCATGTTGTAACGGTTAATGATTATTTAGCTGCCCGAGATGCCGAATGGATGGGGCAACTTTATAGCTTTTTGGGCTTAACAACCGGTGTTATTGTTAGTGAATTAGATCATAGTGAACGCAAACAAGCTTATGCTGCGGATATTACCTATGGTACTAACAATGAATTTGGTTTTGACTATTTACGCGATAATATGGCGTTTAGTTTAGGGCAAAAAGTACAACGAGATTTACATTTTGCTATTGTTGATGAAGTTGATTCAATTTTGATTGATGAAGCGAGAACGCCTTTAATTATTTCAGGGCCGACAGAAGATAGTACCGAAATTTATTTAAAAACTAATGAAATAGTGCCTTTTTTAACGAAAGTTGAAAGGCAAGATGGCGAAAAAGAAGGTGAAGAGAAAGGTGCGGGTGATTATACCGTTGATGAAAAATCTCGCCAATTACACTTAACTGAAGCCGGTCATGAAAATATTGAACGTTTATTAGTTGAGCAAGGCTTGTTAGATGCTGGGGTTAGTTTGTACGAACCCACTAATATACGTTTAATGCATTATATTAATGCCTCTTTAAAAGCTCATGCTTTATTTAATAAAGACGTAGATTATATTGTACAAAATAATGAAGTGGTTATTGTTGATGAATATACCGGACGTATTATGCCAGGCCGTCGTTGGTCAGAAGGCTTACATCAAGCAATGGAAGCCAAAGAAGGCGTAAAAATTCAAAGTGAAAATCAAACGTTAGCCTCGATTACGTTTCAAAACTATTTTCGCCTCTACGAAAAGTTATCAGGTATGACGGGAACAGCGGATACCGAATCTTTCGAGTTGAATAAAATTTATGGACTTGAAGTGGTAGTCATTCCTACGCATCGAGTGATGGCTCGAAATGATATGGGTGATTTGATTTTTCTAACCGCCCGGGAAAAATATTTAGCGATTACCGTTGATATTAGAGATTGTGTCAAGCGAGGTCAACCTGTTTTAGTGGGAACAACCTCTGTGGAAAATTCAGAGTTAATATCCAGTATATTAAATAAAGAAAAAATTAAGCATGAAGTTTTAAATGCTAAACAGCATGAGCGTGAAGCGCATATTATTGAACAAGCCGGTATGCCAGCAGCCATTACCATTGCAACCAATATGGCGGGACGAGGCACCGATATTGTTTTAGGTGGTAACTTAGATGCCCAAATAGCATTGCTTGGCGATAATCCAACACAGGCTGATAAAGATAAAGCCAAAGGTAAATGGTTAGATTTGCATGAACAAGTATTAGAAAGTGGTGGCTTACATGTGATTGGTTCAGAACGTCATGAGTCACGCCGTATAGATAATCAATTACGTGGTCGTTCGGGTCGTCAAGGTGATGCAGGTTCAACACGCTTTTATTTGTCGCTAGAAGATGATTTAATGCGTATTTTTGCTTCTGAACGCGTTGCTGGTTTAATGAAAAAATTAGGCATGGAAGAAGGTGAAGCCATAGAGCATCCATGGGTGACACGTTCGATTGAAAATGCTCAGAAAAAAGTAGAAGGCCGCAATTTTGATCAACGTAAAGAAGTTTTAGCCTATGATGATGTAGCAAATGATCAACGTAAAGTTATTTATCAACAACGCGATGAATTAATGGAATCTGATGATATTAGTCATATTATCACTGCTATTCGGGTTGATGTAGTAAATGATGTGATTACGAAATATATTCCTATTAAAACCATGGAAGAGCAATGGGATATTCAAGGCTTAGAGGTGCATTTAGTTGATGAGTTTGAAGTCGCTATTCCAATTGCTAAGATGTTGCAAGATGATAGTAGTTTGCATGAAGAATCATTGCGTACGGCAATTATAGATTTTTTAGAACAAGATTATTTAGCCAAAGAAGAGATTGCAACGGCTGAAGTAATGCGTAATTTTGAAAAAAATGTAATGCTACAAGTATTAGACAATAGTTGGAAAGAACATTTAGCGGCGATGGATAGTTTGCGTCAAGGTATTCATTTTCGAGGGTATGCACAAAAAGATCCGAAACAAGAATATAAGCGTGAATCTTTTGATATGTTTACGTCATTATTAGATCATATTAAATATGAAGTGATTAGTATTTTGGCAAAAGTGCAGTTATCAGCAGATGATCTTGATGATATCGACGACGATGACGATGAATATCCTGAATTGCAGGATATGTCCTTTAACCATGGCGAAAAAGAGGAAGAATCTGTTGAAAATGATGCTCCTTTTGTTAATGATATCAAGGTAGGTCGTAATGAACCTTGTCCTTGTGGTTCAGGTTTAAAATACAAACAATGTCATGGTAAACTATAAGTCCATGTAAAAAAAATATTCATTCTATTTTATTTTACCTTTAAATATATATAAAAATTATGCCTCATAATACTTTTAAAACTAGTAATCCTATTGCTAGTATTACCAATATAAAACCACTTGGTTTAGATAAAACTAACTTTACTAATGATTTTAAACGTTATTATAATCATCGTTTAGGGCGTGATGAAAATTGCCGTTCTCCACATTACGCTTATGAAGCGATCGCTTTAGCGATTAGTGATCGTTTAGTTGAGCGTTGGAAAAAAACCTATAATACTTATAGAGAAACAGATTGTAAAAAAGCCTATTATTTGTCTATGGAATTTTTAATGGGGCGTACGTTTAGTAATGCCATGTTAAATTTAGGGGTTACCGATGAAGTAACTAAAGCCATGTATGATTTAGGCTTAGATATTGAAGAATTAATTGATAGTGAACCCGATGCGGGCTTAGGAAATGGCGGTTTAGGGCGTTTAGCGGCTTGTTTTATCGATAGTTGTGCGACACTACAATTACCTGTGACAGGTTATGGTTTACGTTATGAATATGGTATGTTTGCTCAATCTATTATTGATGGTGAGCAAATTGAAAGACCCGATCACTGGTTAAAAAATGGTAATGTATGGGAAATTGAACGTCCGGAATATGCGGTACGTATTAAATTTGGCGGACGGGTCGTTGAGTCAATTGATAGTGACGGTAAAAAACATAAATCATTAGTCGATACAAATGATATTTTAGCCGTTCCGTATGATACACCGATTCCAGGTTATCAAAATGGCACGGTGAATACATTACGTTTATGGAAATCAACTGCCACTGAAGAGTTTAATTTAGAAGAATTTAATGCAGGGGATTATGCTGAAGCGGTTGCGGCTAAAAATACCGCTGAAAATATCAGCATGGTGCTTTACCCTAATGATGCCAATGAAAATGGAAAATCATTACGTCTACAGCAACAATATCTACTCGCTTCGGCAAGTTTACAAGATATTGTCAGTAATTGGGTAGGGCGACACGGTAAAAACTTTAGTCATTTTGCTGAGAAAAATTGTTTTCAATTAAATGATACGCATCCCAGTGTTTCAGTGGCAGAATTAATGCGTTTATTGATGGATGAAAATGGTTTGGATTGGGATGAAGCCTGGGCGATTACCACGCAAACGATGGCTTATACTAATCATACTTTATTACCTGAAGCACTTGAGCGATGGTCAGTTGATTTATTTCAATCGTTATTGCCACGGATTATGGAAATAATTTTTGAAATTAACGCTCATTTCTTAGCGAAAGTATCATTAAAATGGCCTGGTGATAATGAGCGTTTATCAAGAATGTCATTGATTGAAGAAGCTCATGGTTATAAACAGGTAAGAATGGCGTATTTGGCGATTGTTGGCAGTTATTCTGTTAATGGAGTGGCTCAATTACATTCACAATTATTACAAGATGGCTTATTTAAAGATTTTTATGAATTATGGCCTGAAAAATTTAATAATAAAACTAATGGCGTGACACCTAGACGTTGGTTAGCAGGTTGTAATCCTGAATTGGCAGATTTTATTACAAAAAATATTGGTGATAAATGGGTTACAGATTTATCAGAATTAAAAAAATTAGAAAAATTTGTTAATGATAAAAAGTTTTGTGATAAATGGTATGCATTACAGCAAAGTGCAAAACAAAAATTAATTGATTATCAAAAAGAAGAGCAAGGTATTGAATTAAATGTTAATTCATTATTTGATGTACAGGTAAAACGTTTTCACGAATATAAGCGTCAATTATTAAATATTTTACATGTTGTACATTTATATGACCGTATTAAACGCGGTGATACTGAAAATTGGACCAATCGTTGTGTATTGATTGGCGGTAAAGCCGCTCCTGGTTATTATATGGCGAAACGTATTATTAAATTGATTAATAATATTGCTGATGTGTTAAACAATGACCCTGATGTGGGCGATAAATTGAAATTAGTGTTTATTCCTAATTATCGTGTGTCTGCAATGGAAATTATTTGTCCCGGTGCCGATTTATCAGAGCAAATTTCTACTGCCGGTAAGGAAGCATCAGGCACAGGAAATATGAAGTTCATGATGAATGGTGCGTTGACTATCGGTACATTAGATGGTGCTAATATTGAAATCCGTGAAGAAGTGGGCGAAGATAATTTCTTTTTGTTTGGCTTAACTGAAGGCGAAGTTGAAAATTTACGTCCTCATTATAATCCGTCTGAGATGATTGAAAATGATGATGATTTAAAACGGGTGATTAATTTATTAGAATGTGGTCATTTTAATCAATTTGAAGCCGGTATTTTTGATGATGTAATTAATTCAATTAAAAGTTCGAATGACCCTTGGATGACAGTTGCTGATTTCCGTAGCTATGTCGATGCTCAAAAACAAGTTGAAATTGCTTATCAAGATAAAGCACATTGGACGCGGATGAGCATTATAAATACCGCTAATAGTGGTAAATTTTCAACAGATCGTACCATCGGAAATTACAGTGAAGACATTTGGCATTTAAAGCCAGTTGTTATTAAATAATTTTTTAATGACTTAACATCATAAAAAGCTCAATAATTTATTATTGGGCTTTTTTTATAGCATCAGATTAGAGTTTTTATATGTTTAATATTGTACTTTTTGAGCCAGAAATCCCTGCTAATACCGGTAATATTATTCGTTTATGTGCGAATACAGGGGCAGCATTGCATTTAATTAAGCCTTTAGGCTTTGAATTAGATGATAAAAAATTACGTCGAGCAGGCTTAGATTATCATGAATGGGCGGATATAAAAGAATATGAGAATATTGAAGATTTTTTAACAATGATGAGCGATAAAAATATTTATGCCCTGACGACTAAAGGACAACAATGCTATAGTAAAACCAGCTTTAAAGACGGTGATGTGCTGATGTTTGGCCCTGAAACGCGAGGCTTACCACCTTCTATTTTAGATTCATTACCCGACGCTCAAAAATTACGTTTACCCATGCTACCTGCAAGCCGTAGTTTGAATTTATCAAATACGGTTGCAGTGACATTATATGAAGCATGGCGACAAATGGAGTTTGTCATTAATGAGTAGTTTTAAATAGGCACGTCATCGACAACTTCAGCCGCGGTATCAATCGCATCATGTGCGGTATTGCCAGCAATAGGCACAATGGAAACCACTGCACCCACTGCACGCATAGGCACGGTAACGACTTTGGTTAATAAGCAACCTTGTAATAATAAAGCACTGCTTAAGAGTAATAAGGTATTTTTTAGTGTCATCATGTTGTAAAACCTAATAATTAGATAAAAAGAGATTTATTCACTGCTTTACTCGCTGCAATTTTAGCGGTGACTTTATTGCTATCAACCAGTTCTTTTAAGTTTTGATCTAAAGTTTGCATGCCATCACGTCGACCAGTTTGAATAGCTGAATACATTTGTGCCACTTTTGCTTCACGAATTAAATTACGAATCGCAGGTGTACCCACCATAATTTCATGAGCCGCAATTCGCCCACCGCCGGTTTTTTTCAGGAGTGTTTGTGAAATAACCGCTTGTAATGATTCAGAGAGCATCGAACGAATCATGTCTTTTTCAGCCGCTGGAAAAACATCAATAATACGGTCAATAGTTTTTGCAGCAGAGGTTGTATGTAAGGTTCCAAATACTAAATGCCCTGTTTCAGCGGCTGATAAGGCGAGACGAATAGTTTCTAAATCGCGCATTTCGCCAATTAAAATAATATCCGGATCTTCCCGTAAAGCAGAGCGTAATGCAGCACTAAAACTTTGGGTGTCACGATGTACTTCTCGTTGGTTAATCAGTGATTTTTCACTTTGGTAGACAAATTCTATCGGATCTTCAATGGTTAAAATATGCTCATAACGTTGTTGGTTGATATGATCCACCATCGCAGCCAATGTCGTTGATTTACCTGAGCCTGTTGGGCCGGTGACTAAGATTAAACCGCGTGCTTTTTTGGTGACTTCCGCGAAAAAAGGCGGACATTTTAAAAATTCTAAGGACAATATTTCTTCAGGAATAGTTCTAAAAACCGCTGCAGCACCTCGTTCTTGGTTAAAGGCATTCACCCTGAATCGTGCCACACCTGGCAACTCAAATGAAAAATCAGTTTCTAAAAATTCTTCATAATTTTTACGCTGATTATCATTCATAATATCGTAAATTAGAGCATGGACTTCCTTATGATCTAAAGACTCCATATTTAATTTACGAATATCGCCATCTACCCTAATCATAGGCGGTAAACCTGCAGAAATATGTAAATCTGACGCTTTACTTTTAACAGAAAATTTTAATAAATCACGAACATCCATTTTATCTCACCTTAAAAAATAATAATAAATGACTCAAACACTTTAATTTACTCGATGAGTCGTGTTTAATGTATCTTTTTATATTGTACCACTGGTTTTAAGATGAACTCTATTGCGACACGCCTTCATAAATTAAATTTTATCTTACGCACTGAAGAGCAGCGTTTTAAGAGAGATTTGCATGCGGTACAGTTATTGGCTGTTAGTAAAACCAAGCCTACGGATGATATTATAAAAGCCTATCAAGTAGGGCAGCGGGATTTTGCAGAAAGCTATTTGCAAGAGGCGTTATTAAAACAACAGCAACTAGCTCATTATCAAATAATATGGCATTTTATTGGACCGATTCAATCGAATAAAACCCGTCAAATTGCAGAAAATTTTTCATGGGTGCATAGTGTTGATCGCTTGAAAATTGCCCAGCGTTTAAATGATCAGCGTCCTAAGGGTTTATTGCCGTTAAATATTTGCATACAGGTTAATATTAGCAACGAAGCCAGTAAATCTGGATTTTTACTCACTGAATTAGCTGAGGTGGTTGAGAAAATACAGCAATTACCAAATCTTTGTTTGCGTGGGGTGATGGCGATTCCAAAATTTACCGCAGATTATGAGCAGCAACGCGTACCTTATCGATTATTAAAACAAGCCGTTATCGATTTAGAACAGCCTAGTTTAAAGACATTTTCATTTGGGATGAGTGGTGATATTCAAGCCGCTATTGCAGAAGGCTCAACGATGGTGCGTGTCGGAACAGGTATTTTTGGCCAGCGGAATTAAAATAAAGCATATAAGCCGCCTTTAGTGACTTCTTTTGTGGCCTTGTCAATTAAGCCCTGTTGTCTAAATGAGTGAATAATTTTTTTTAGAATAGGTTTTACCTGTTGTTTAGACATGCCTGATTTTAAAGTCGGGTGATACAGCATTTTTAATAACACATAGTCTAAGCCGCTCAATAAATCATTATAGGATTTATCATTAAAAATAGACGGAAATACCTTGTCTGAATCATTAGGCAAGCCCATGATTTGAGTGATTTCTTCAACAATACAAGCGACTAATTTAGCATGAGCTCTCGCTCTATCAACAGGAATAATGATAATCGCTTTACGCATGCTACCATTTTTATAGGTGGTGATATTGGCTAAACAAACACTATGACGCACCAGTTGTTCACGTTTTTGGGCTGATTTTATTTTAAATTCATGTTGTAAATCATGATTTAGAGAGGCTTCATTGGAAAAGATAATAAATAAGTTAGCCTTATTTTTATGGGGAGCGGCTTGAATTTTAACATCTGTTATCGCTGCTAAATGCTGTAAATGCAGTAAAGTAAGCTGTTCATGTAGCTCCTTATCTAAGGAACGATGCATAAAGTAATAGTTGATAGGGCTATCCCAGCGTCTAACGGTACTTTCTGCAGCTGAATATTCATTATTTAAAGCAACATCAATAAAGCTATCAATTAAATAATCTGTTTTAATCCAATGTGCTGGTTCTTCTGCGAATACGATATTGATACACACCATATTCAGCAAAAGAATTAAGAGAGCGTGAGCTAAACTACTCTTCACTACATTCTTGTTCTTTATTTATATAACGTGAAAAATCACGTTCAAATAGCTCGATTTCTTCTTCAAGTAGATTTACTTTAAGGGCACTGATATTTCTAATTTTATATTGTGCCGTTACCTCTAATGCTTGCGTGGTTAATTTTGAAAACGTTTCTTTTGCAGCAATCGCATTTTCTTCACTACTAAACACCCCTAATGAAATTTGCCATTGAAAATCACCTTCTTTAAACAGCCATATATCTTTAAATTTTTGTTTACGTAATAATTTTTCAACTTTATTTGCACTGCGTAATGATTCATTGGCAGCGGTTAAGACTAAATAATTATCAACATAATATTCAGTTTGATCAGCAAAATCGAGCTGATAATAATTTTTCTCAGCGATGGCTTGCATGGCTATTTTCTGTTGAGCTGCAACTTCTTCATTATCATGTTTAAATAATGGGTAACACTGAGTAACAGTATTTTTAATGGCATAGGTTTGATTATCTGAGCTAGCAAGGAGTTCAGGATTTTCATCATCGGGTGTTTTTGCTTTTAATTGAGCGACTGTTAACACTTCAGCTGGCAATGTAGCACCAATATATTGATTTAGACTACCTTGGCTACTTAAAATACGATATTGGGCGTAGAGTGTGTCATATTTTGCATTGGTATAAGCACTTTTAGTGGTAAACATTTCATTGGCTGAATCTAATAAATCTAATAGTGTCCGCTGGCCAATATTAAATTGTTTTTTATAGGCGGCATTACTGATAATACTGGATTCTTTATGACGTTCAAAGAAATTCATTTGACGTTGCAAGGTTTGATAAGCAACCCACGATAAACGCATACTTTCAATAACTTGTCGATAAGTCGAATCTCTAATTTCTTTGGCTTGATTAATCTGTGCTGAGGTTTGTTGGCGTCGAGCTAAATCTTTGCCGCCATTGTAAAGATTGTAATTCATTCTTAGCATCGCATAGGCATCATCATTGATATTGGTATGTGATACGCCTACTTCTACATCGATACGTGGCATATAAGCGGCTTTAGCCGTTTGATGTTGTTCAAAGGCAGATTCAATATCAGCATTGGCAGATTTGAGGGTGGGATGATTATCAAGTGCCGTTTTAAGAGCCGCTTTTAATGACTTGGGTAACGCATCAGTAGGATAAGGCGGTGTTGATAGCTTAATCGGTAAGGTTCCGACGAGACTTAAGAAATTAGTTTGTGCATCTTTTAGGTTGCCGACTTCAGATAGGGTATTTTTTTCTGCTAAAGCGAGTCGTCCACTGGATTGAGCGGCTTCAGCTTTCTTACTAATCCCTCGGCTTGCTCGTAATTGTATTTGATCGTTAGTGCGTTTATGTTCCAGTAAATTATCTTTAGCCAATACTAATAATTCTTCAGAGCGTAAGACATTAATATATGCTTCGGTGACATTAAGGGCAATAATTTCAGTTTGTCTAAAAACAGTATAGGCCTTTGCATCGGCTCGTTTGCGATGACGTTCGGTTTCATGACGGGTACTCATACCATCAAAAATCATTTGTTTTAATGCGATTGACGCTTCTTCGCTATGACTTGCATTATCTTTAATTTGGCTATTCCAACCTACCCCTATTGCCATATCAACGGTAGGTAAATAACCGGCTTTAGCTTGGTCTATTTCATGAGTAATGGCAGTTTGTTCTGAGCGTAGTGATTGAATACTGGGGTTTTCATGAATAGCTTG
>ENA-ORXI01001240-ORXI01001240.1-sediment-metagenome-genome-assembly--contig:-NODE-1240-length-20126-cov-2.698140_pt1 | contig 20126 bp, 15 predicted proteins | sample MGYA00237861_ERZ511468 | MGnify/ENA primary metagenome ERZ511468 (study PRJEB26299, sample SAMN06266213) | sediment metagenome | isolation source: Hudson Canyon methane seep mesocosm | place...
ATGGCGACCTTCCGAGACCTCCTAGCTGACGCACGCTCCCACATCCGGGAGACTGACCCGGCCGGCGCCGAGGCCCTGCTGGCCGACGGCCACCTCCTCCTCGACGTCCGAGAGCCGGACGAGTACGAGCAGGGGGCCATTCCCGACTCGCTGCACATTCCCCGGGGCAACCTGGAGTCCAACGTCGAGAATCGGGTGACCGACCGTGACCAGCCCATCGTCGTGATGTGCGCCGGTGGGGTGCGGTCGGCGTTCGCCGCCGACACCCTCCAGCAGCTCGGCTACACCGACGTGGTCTCCATGGAGGGAGGCTTCAACCGCTGGAAGGACGAGGGACGCGACTGGCGCACCCCGCGCACCCTGAGCCCAGAGCAGCGCAACCGGTACCAGCGCCACCTGCTCCTGCCAGAAGTGGGCGAGGAGGGCCAACTGAAGCTGCTGGACGCCTCCGTCCTCATGCTGGGGGCCGGCGGCCTCGGCTCACCGGCCGCCATGTACCTGGCGGCCGCCGGCGTCGGCCGTATCGGCATCGTCGACATGGACGTGGTCGACGAGTCCAACCTGCAGCGCCAGATCCTCCACAACCGTGACCGGGTGGGGGAGCGCAAGGTCGACTCGGCCAAGAAGACCCTCACTGCCCTGAACCCGGACGTGGACGTCGTCACCTACGACGTCCGACTGGGCGCCGACAACATCATGGAGATCCTCGACGGGTACGACGTCGTGGTGGATGGCGCCGACAACTTCCCCAGCCGCTACCTGCTCAACGACGCCACGGTGAAGTTGGGCATCCCCGTGGTCCACGGCTCGATCTTCCGGTTCGAGGGCCAGGTCACGGTGTTCGATCCCCGCAGCGGCGTCACCTACCGCGACATGCTCCCGGAGGCCCCCCCCGCCGAGTTCGCACCCAGTTGCGCCGAGGCCGGCGTCCTCGGCGTGCTGCCCGGGATCGTGGGCTCCATCCAGGCGCTCGAGGCCATCAAGCTCATCTTGGGCCTGGGCGACGGCTTGTCCGGTCGCCTCGTGGCCTTCGACGCCATGGACATGTCGTTTCGCGAATACCGGTTGCAGCGCGACCCGTCGCTCGAGGTGACGTGGGAGAACCGCGACCGCATCGAGATCACCGAGTTGGACGGCCTCTGCATGCCGAAGGTGACCGCACCGCCCGAAGGCTGAGCCGGCTGCGACCGGAGGGTCGCTCGATCGGCGAACCGGTGGGGCGTCGGGGATTGGGTCGCACCATGCGAGACTCGCCACCATGGCCCGACTGGCGATAATCGGTACCGGCTACGTCGGCCTGACCACCGGCGCCTGCCTGGCCCACCTGGGCCACGACGTGCTCTGCGCCGACGTGGACGTCGACAAGGTCGAACGCCTGAAGGCGGGCCAGGTGCCGATAGTGGAGGACGGCCTGTCCGAACTCGTGCTCGAGGGGCTGGCCGCCGACCGCCTGGGGTTCACGGCCGACGTGGCCGGTTCGGTCGTCGACCGCCAGGTTGTGTTCCTGTGCCTGCCCACCCCGCACGCCCCGGACGGTTCCGTGGACCTCTCGTACGTGGAGGCCGCTGCCGCATCCATCGGTGCGTCGCTGGCCGCAGGGGCGGTCGTCGTGAACAAGTCCACGGTGCCGGTCGGGACCACCGTCGTTGTTTCCGGGATCATCGATCGCGACGACGTGTCCGTGGCGTCGAACCCGGAGTTCCTGCGTGAGGGCACCGCTGTGGCCGACTTCCTGGGACCCGACCGGATCGTCATCGGCAGCGACGTCGAGAGCGCCACCGAGATCGTGCGGGCCCTCTACGAAGGGATCGATGCCCCGATGGTCCTCACCGACCCGGCATCGGCCGAGACCATCAAGTACGCCGCCAACGCCTTCCTGGTGACCAAGCTCTCGTTCGCCAACGCCATAGCCGCCGTCTGCGAGGGCGTCGGCGCCGACATCGACGACGTCGTGCTGGCCCTCGGCTACGACCAGCGCATCGGCGCCAGCCACCTCCGGCCGGGCCCGGGTTGGGGAGGGAGCTGCTTCCCGAAGGACTCCCGGGCACTCATCCACCAGGCGGGACAGGCCGGGTACGACTTCGAGTTCCTGGACAGCGCCATCCAGGTGAACCGCCAGCAGTTCGACCGGATAGTGGACAAGGTCCGTCGGGCCGTCGGCGGTGACCTGGCCGGTCGGTCGGTGGCCGTCTGGGGCCTCACCTTCAAGGCGGGAACCGACGACCTGCGGGACTCCCCCGCACTCGAGATCGTGGAGCGCCTCCTGGCCGCTGGAGCCTTGGTCACCGCACACGACCCGACGGTGCCGGTCCGGCGAGGTCCGGTGCCCGACGTCGTCGTCGTGGCCGAAAGCCCGTTGGACGCCTGCGCCGGGGCCGACGTCCTGCTGGTCCTGACGGAGTGGCCCGAGTACACCGAGGTGGTTCCGTCCGACGCAGTGGCTGCCATGGCCGGCCGGGCGGTGGTCGACGCCCGGAACCTGCTGGACCCGGGACCCTGGCGTGACCTGGGCGTCGGTTTCGTGGGCATCGGTCGCTGACCGCCCGACCGGATGCCGGAAGCGCCCGACAGATGCTGATGCGGATCCTGGACAGGCTGCCCGAGGGCACGGTCGCCGTCGGTGGCGGCCTGGTGGTCAACGGCCTGGCCGCCTACACCTTCATCACGCTGGCTTCCCGGGACCTCGGCGCCGAGGCCTACACGCCGGTCGGCCTGCTCTGGGCGCTCAGCTTCCTGCTGGGCCCCGGGTTCTTCCAGCCGCTCGAGCAGGAGACGGCGCGCGTCATCGCCGGGAGGTCCGCCAACGGGCTGCGGTCCGTGGTCCGTCCGGCGGCCATCCTGGGCGGTTCCCTGGCCCTGGCCCTGGCGGTGGTCGCGTTGATGGCCGCACCGTGGATCGTGGACAGCCTCTTCGCAGGCCAGGGCATCCTGTTCGTCGCGCTGCTCCTTGTCCTGGTCGGGCTGGGGGCCGGTCACCTGGTGCGCGGGGTGCTTGCCGGCCTCGGCCGGTTCGGCGGCTACGGCCGCTACTTCATCGGCGACGGCATCGGTCGCCTGCTGCTGGTCGGGATCGGCTCGCTGGTGCTCACCGACGATGTGGCGGTGTACGGGCTGGCCGTGGGTGGCGCACCGTTCCTGGGGGTGGCCGCCGCCCTGACCGGCCGACGCTCAGTGGCCCGTGGGCCGGAGGCATCCCCGCCGGAGCCGGACATCGTTGCTCCGGGCCGTCGCGCCGAGCTGGCCGCACTGGCTCCGGCCATGGGGTTCCTGCTGGTGGCGTCGGTATCCACGGCGATCGTGCTGAACGTCAGCCCCCTGGCCGTGGAGCTCCTGGCCGGGTCGACGCAGCGTGACGAGGCCGGACGATTCCTGAACGCCCTGCTTGTCGCCCGGGTGCCGTTGTTCTTCTTCCAGGCGGTGCAGGCGTCGCTGCTACCCAAGCTCTCGTCCCTGGCCGCCGACGGGCGCCTAGAGGAGTTCCGCCAGGTCCTCGGCCGATTGCTCGCCCTGGTCGGGGCTCTGGGCGTGGCGGCTGTCGCGACGTGCGCCGTGGTAGGGCACCTGGTGGTCGAGATGGCCTTCGGCGCCGAGTTCGCCGTCGGACGTCGCGACATGGTGCTCCTGGCGGCCTCCAGCGCTGTCCTGATGATCGTCCTGTCCCTCGCCCAGGCGCTCATCGCCCAGCGTTGCCAGGGTCGGATGGCCCTTGCCTGGCTTGCCGGCCTCTCAGCATTCCCGGTCGTGCTGGCCTTAGGTGGCGACCTCTTCCTGCGTGTGGAGCTGGCGCTGCTGGCCACGGTGGTCACCGCCATGATGGTGATGGCGGTGCTCCTCGCCCGGCGGCCCGGACTCCTACACTGACCGCCGGGCGGAGCGGGGCCTTCCGGCACGTCCGTCGAGTCCGTGGACGGAACCAAATTGGACCCTCAACCGAGCTGTAGAACGCGCCGCTGGACGCCGTCGCTGCGCGCCGATGCCGTCAGGTCGGTCCTTCTGGCGGTGGCCCTCGTGGCGACGCTGCTGGTCACGGCGGCGCCGGCCGGTGCCCAGACGGTCGTCACCGTCGAGGCGGGCGACAGCCTCTCGGCGATCGCCGTTGAGCACGGGACCACGGTCAACGCCCTCATGGCCGCCAACGGGATCACCGACCCGGACCGGGTCTACATGGGCCAGCGGCTGGTCATCCCCGGGGTCGGGGCCACGCCCACCACCCTGCCCACGATGGTCGTGGTGGTCCAGGGGGGCGACAGCCTCTCGGCCATCGCCGCCGAGTACGGGGTCACGCTCTCGGCACTCATCGAGGCCAACAACATCACCGATCCGGACACCGTCCACGTGGGCCAGGAGCTCCTGGTGCCGGGAGCGACGCGTCCGATCGCCCCCACCGGTCCGGTCGTCGTCACGGTGCGGTCCGGTGACAGCCTCTCGAAGATCGCCGCCGAGCACGGAGTGTCGGTCTCGGCGCTGATGCTCCTGAATGGGATAACGGACCCGGACCGTCTCTCGATCGGCCAGCAGCTCACGATCCCCGGTTCGATGCCGCCGACCTCCACGCTTCCGCCGCTCATCGTGACGGTGAAGTCCGGTGACAGCCTGTCAAAGATCGCGATCGGGTACGGCGTGACGGTTTCGGCGCTGATGGACGAGAACGGGATCACCAACCCGGACCTCCTGTCCGTAGGCCAGCAGCTGCGGATTCCCGGCCGATTCGCCCCGCCCGTCTACTCGATCGACTACGGGCCGGTCGTCGTCGAGGGCCGGGGTTGGGGACACGGTCGGGGGATGGGCCAGTACGGGGCGCTGGGATACGCCATCGACGAGGGCTGGGGACGCGATCAGATTCTCGACCACTACTACGGCGGGACGACGCCGATGGTGGTCCCGGACGTGGAGATCGGCGTCCGTCTCCTGTCCCATGACAGCAAGGCCACAACCGTCTACCTGTCCGACGGCGTCCTGCTGGTGGGTGGCCTGCAGGGTCCGTGGACCGTGGTGGACGCCAAGGTCGTGCGCCTCTTGCTGGACGGTGACGTCGACCGTTACCACGTCTACTCAGGGTCCTCGTGCGGGGGGGACTTCACCGACACGGGGGTAGTGATCGACAGCCCGGTGGCCCGGATCGCCCCAGCCTGGCCGATCGGGTCCACGCCGTATTCCACCGGTGGGGTGGCGTCCACCGCCGACGGGATGGCGTTCGACCTGGTGGACCAGGCGGAGGCCGGCCTTGACCAGACCCTGCAGCTCTGCGAGGGCGCCACATCGGCCACCTGGTACCGGGGCGAGATCCGGGCGGCGCGTTACGGGGCCCGACAGCGCACCGTCAACTGGGTAGCCGTCGAGCAGTACCTGCGCTCGGTGGTGCCCAGCGAGATGCCGTCGGTATGGGCGGCCATGGGCGATGGAGCCGGCCAGCAGGCGCTCGAGGTCCAGGCGGTAGCCGCACGCTCCTATGCCCTGGCCGAGGTCCGCTACGGGTACGCCAAGACCTGCGACACCATCCGCTGCCAGGTCTATTCGGGGCGGCGCAGCCGCAGGGGGAGCAGCGGATGGGACCACGAGACCGCTGGGACCGACGCAGCGGTCGCCGCCACGGCCGGCATGGTCCGGCTCATGGACGGCGTCGTGTCCAGGACGGAGTTCTCGGCGTCCACCGGTGGCCACACCATCACCGCTGACTTCGTGGGTGTAGTGGACGCCGGGGACGACGTGTCCATCAACCCGGTGCATCGCTGGACCGACGAGGTGGATGCGACCCGTGTGGCCGACGCGTTCGGCCTGGGACCGCTCTACGAGATCCAGGTGGTGGAGCGTGACGGCTTCGGCGACGACGGCGGTCGTGCCGTCGAGGTGGAGTTGCGTGCCCGCGACGGCAACAGGTTCGTGGTTTCCGGCGACAGGTTCCGAAGGGAGTTCGGCCTGCGCTCCAACTGGTTCGGGGTGGCCTACGGGCCGCCCGACGCGGGGTCCTCCTTCCCGGACCCGCAGGTTGACGAGTACCGCGTCACCTCCAGTTACTCCGTCGAGGACCTTGCATCCATCGAGGCCGCAGCGGACCACCTGCAGATGACCACGGCGGAGTTCCAGCGGGCTGCCGTATGGGTCGTGGCGTTCCTGGTGAACCTGTCCGGTGGTGCCACCAACCCGATCGACGCACCTGACGTGACGGGTTCCCGGGAGGTGACCACCGCCTACTTCGCCGCCGACGGCGACCAGCAGGCCCTGGAACAGGTGGCGGCGGGGTTCGCCCTGGGCGGCACCTCGGCGCAGGCCGTGGCGGTCACCCTGCTGGTCTTCCTGGTGGGCCTGGCCTCGGCCGCCGGGCGCTGAACGTGGCGTCACGGGCCGTCGCGTCGGATCCGGCCCGGGGCCGCCCGGTACCCTCGGCGGCGTGAAGGGTCTGATCCTGTCGGGGGGGAGTGGACGGCGCCTGCGCCCGCTCACCCATACCAGCGCCAAGCAGCTGGTTCCGATCGCCAACGTTCCGATCCTCCACTACGTGGTCGCCGACCTCGTGGGCGTGGGCATCACCGACATCGGCATCGTGGTGGGCGACACCGGCGACGAGGTCCGGGCGTCCGTTGGCGACGGCAGCCGGTGGGGGGCGTCGGTCACCTACATCGACCAGGCGGCGCCGCTGGGCCTGGCCCACGCAGTGAGGGTTGCCGAGGAGTTCCTCGGCGACGAGCCGTTCGCCATGTACCTGGGCGACAACATGTTCGAGGACTCCCTGGACGAGGTGGTCGACGGGTTCGACGGTTCGGTCGCCGCCCGCCTGCTGCTGGCACGAGTTGACGACCCGTCATCGTTCGGCGTGGCGGAGCTGGCCTCTGACGGCTCGATCGCCGCCCTGTTCGAGAAGCCGGTGGATCCTCCATCGGACCTGGCGCTGGTCGGCGTGTACCTGTTCGGACCCCGCATCCACGAGGCGGTGCGTGCCATAGAGCCATCCGCCCGGGGCGAGTTGGAGATCACCGACGCCATCCAGTGGCTGCTGGACTCCGGCGAGACCGTCGAGCACCGGGTCCTGGACGGCTGGTGGATCGACACCGGCAAGAAGGACCCCCTGCTGGCCTGCAACCGCCTGGTCCTGGACCGCCTGGACGGGGACCAGGTGGTGGTGGATGACGGGGCCGAGGTGGTGGACTCCACGCTCGTCGGCCCGGTGGTGGTGGCTGCCGGGGCCAGGATCCTGCACAGTACGGTCGGTCCCTACGTCGCGGTGGGTGGGGACTGCAGCATCCTGCGGTCCACCGTGGAGCACTCCGTGCTGATGGAGGGGGCCTCGGTCACCGATCTGGACCGCCTGACCGCTTCGGTGCTTGGCCGCGAGGTCGAGGTTTCCGGAATGCCGGGGGAGACAGTTGAGCTCTCTTTGCTACTGGGCGACCATTCGGTGGTGGACGTGGCCGTGGACGGGTCGGAAGGCTGCACGGGTGGCTGAGGTGAACGGATCGGCAGTGGTCCACGGCGTCGTGCTGGTCGACCCGGTGGTGCACGGCGACGAGCGGGGCCTGTTCGTCGAGACATGGCGGCAGGAGTGGCTGGGTGACGTTCCCCGGATGGTCCAGTCCAACCGCGCCGATCGGACCGCGGGCGCCGTGGTGGGCCTCCACTACCACCGACACCAGGCGGACTACTGGTACGTGGTGGCAGGGTGTGCCCGGGTGGTCCTCCACGACCTACGGGTTGGTTCGCCGACCCGCGGAGCGACGCTGGAACTGGACCTGGGTGGCGACGGTCCGCAGCGCCACCGGGGCGTCTACATCCCGCCCGGGGTGGCCCACGGCTTCGCAGCGGTCACCGACCTGACGCTCACCTACCTGGTGGACGGCTACTACGACCCGGACGACGAGCTGGGGGTGGCCTGGGACGATCCGGCCATCGGTGCCGACTGGGGGGTGGCTGAGCCGGTCCTGTCGGCCCGCGACCTGGCCAACCCGGCCTGCGCCGACCTCGCTGACGACCTCCGCCCGGTGTTCGGGGAGCGCTGACGTGCGCCTGCTCGTGACCGGTGGGGCCGGCTTCATCGGCGCCAACTTCGTCCATCGCGCTGTCGGGCGTGGTGACGAGGTCACCGTCTACGACGCCCTCACGTATGCGGGCAACCCCGCCAACCTGGCCGGCCTGGAGGGGAGCCCCGGCTACCGCTTCGTGCATGCCGACGTCTGCGACGGCTCCGCCCTGGCCGATGCCATGGCAGGCCACGACGCGGTGGTCCACTTTGCGGCTGAGAGCCATGTGGACCGATCCATCTCCGACGCCGCCCGGTTCGTGACCACCAACTGCGCCGGCACTGCGACCGTGTGCCAGGTGGCCCTGGACGTGGGCATCGACCGGTTGCTGCACGTGTCCACCGACGAGGTGTACGGCTCGATTCCGGATGGTTCGTCCGACGAGGCCGACCCGCTGGCCCCCAGCTCGCCCTATTCGGCATCCAAGGCCGCTTCCGACCTGATCGCCCTGTCGTACCACCGGACGCACGGGTTGCCGGTGGTGGTGACCCGGTCCACCAACAACTACGGCCGGTTCCAGTACCCGGAGAAGGTCATTCCGCTGTTCGTGACCAGGCTGCTACGGGGCGGGCAGGTTCCGCTCTACGGCGACGGCGGCAACGTCCGCGACTGGTGCCACGTGGACGACAACTGCGCGGCCCTGGAGCTGGTGTTGGCCGATGGTGTGGACGGCACGGTCTACAACGTGGGCGCCGGCAACGAGATCGACAACTTGGACCTCACCCGCCGCTTGCTTGGCATCTGCGGTGCTGACGAGTCCAGCATCCGGTACGTCGCCGACCGCCTCGGCCACGACCGTCGCTACTCGGTGGACACCCGGCGGATCCGTGCCCTGGGATGGATGCCGGTCCACGACCTGGACGACGGGCTGGCGGCGACTGTCGCCTGGTACCGGGACAACGCCGACTGGTGGGAGCCGTTGCTCGGGGACCGGGCGTGAGGGTCCTGGTGACCGGCGCCGCCGGTCGTCTGGGCCGCGAGGTCGTCCGGGCATTCACCGATGACGGACCTGTGTTCGGCTTGTCGCGTGCTGCCCTGAACGTGGCCGACCACAAGGCGGTCCATGCCGCAGTCGTGTCCTGCAGGCCATCGCTGGTCGTGAACTGTGCCGCCTGGACCGATGTGGACGGCTGTGAGGGGGACCCGCAGCGGGCGCAGCGGATCAACGCCGTGGCGGTCGGCTACCTGAGCGAGGCCGTCGAGGAGGTTGGCGCCCACCTGGTGCAGGTGTCCACCGACTTCGTCTTCGACGGGAAGGCCGACGTGCCTTACCGGGAGGACCACCCGACGGACCCGTTGAGCGTCTACGGGGCCGTCAAGCTGGCCGGCGAGGTGGCGGCCGGACCGTCGGCCACCGTGGTGCGCACCAGCTGGCTGCAGCCCGCTGACGCCCCCGGAATGGTCGAGCGCCTCATCGTGGCCCTGGCCTCCGGCGGTCCGGTGAGGATGGGCGACGAGCGTGTGGCCTGCCCCACCTTCATCGCCGACCTCGTGCCCGTGCTGAGGTACCTGGGCGAAGAACGGGTGGCCGGGGTGGTTCACGCCACCAACGGCGGCTCCACCAGCTGGTTCGACTTCGCCCGTGGGGTGGCGACGGCGGCCGGCCTGGATCCGGGCTGTGTGGTTCGTACCTCCGATCCAGGTCTGGACGGCACCCTGCCGGCGCGACGACCGCTCTTCTCCGCGCTGGACAACGGCGTGCTCCGGGCCCTCGGTCGCCCGGCGATCCGCCACCACGGCGATGCCATTGCCGAGGCGGTGGCCCGGGCGGTGGGCTGATCGTGCACGTCGACGCAGGCGACCTCATAGCCCGACGGTCCGACCGGGCGCTGGACCTGGTGGTCGGGTCGCTGGCCGTCTGGACGGTGGTGTTCCACCTGGCGCGCCTCGTAGGCCTGACACGCGATCCGGCGTTCGGGCTTTGGGTGGTGGCGACGGTCGCCCTTGCCGTCGCCCTGACCCGGTCGACCGGTGGCTGGTCTGCTGTGGGGGGCCACGGTTCGGCGGGCCGGATACCCGCCACGCCGGTGGTCCTGGGCCTTGCCGGTGCGGCGGTTCTGGCGTTCGTGGACGTGGATGGCCTCTGGTGGCCGCTGGCGTGGCTGGGCCTGGTGGGCGTTCTGGCCGTGGCGGCGTACGCCGTCCGGGACGGGGGGCCGACTCCGGCCACGACCGTTCGTGCCGCACTGCACCGCACCTCGCGTACCGCTGCGGTTTCGGTGCTGGTGCTTGCGGGTTTGGCGGCCCTGCTGTCCCTGGTGATGGTCCGTCCCGACCTGGACGACGTGTTCGTCGTGAACCGTTCGGCGTGGGTGGCCGCCCATGACGGCGTGTTCCCGGATCGCGACACCATCTTCAGCGACGACGTCCTTCCGGTGGAGCGTCCGGCGGCCCTGGCTACCTCTGTGGAGGCCCTGCTGGGGAGCACCGCTGCGGCGGGGCGGATGTCGGCCGCAGCGCTGACGCACCTCGGGTTCGGGCCGTTGATCGCGGCGCTGGCGGTGCTGGCCACATGGCGCCTCCTGCGGGGCCTGGGTGCCCGGTCGGCGGCGGCCGCCACGTGGGCCGGGACGCTGTTCCTGGTGCTGGATGGTGCGGTGCACGGGTCGTTCGGGAACTTCTTCGCTGGTCGGTCCTGGCAGGGCAAGGCGGTCTTCCTGCTGCTGGTGGTTCCCACCCTCTGGCACCACGGGGCGGCCTACGGCCGGACGGGACTGCGACGCCACCTGCTGGCCCTGGCGGCCGGCGTGGTGGCCGGCCTGGGCCTCACCTCATCGTCGGTGCTGGTCGCTCCTCCGGTGGTGCTGGCCGCCGTGGCTGCCACGGCGCTGGACGCCGGCGAGCCGCGCCGCATCGCACGGTCGCTGGTAGCCGCCGTTCCGGCCCTGCTGGCCGGCTGCTACGCCCTGTTCGCGGCGCCGCAGCGACTCGGCGATGCTGCCGCGGTCCTCGGCCTCCTTGACGTACGACGATTCCTGGACAGTGGGACGGAGCCGATCGCCATGCTCAGGATGGTGTTCGGCGAAGGGCTGGCGGCATACGTGGCCCTTGCGGCAGCGCTCACCGCCTGGGCGGTGGTGGGCTCGCGGGGCTCGCGCATGCTGCTCCTGGCCGGGCCGGTGGTGGTGTTCGGGGCCTTCCTGGCCCCCGGGGTGCTCGACGTGCTGGATGCGGCTGGTGAGGCCGACGCAGTGGCCTGGCGCACCTTGTGGGTGCTCCCGCTGCCCGCGATGGTGGGCCTCGTCGTGACAGCCGGTCGACCCGGGGTGCGAGCCGCTCCGGTGGTCTCGGCGGTGGTGGTGCTGGCGTTGCTGCTCGTCGTGGGTACTCCGATCACCAGCAGTGCCAACAGGGGGACCGAGTTGGCCTGGCCACCCGTAGTGGACCTGCCCCGGCCCGAGGTGGACAGCGCCCGGACGCTCGTCTACCTGGCGCCGGTGGGTGGAACGGTGGCGGGACCGGGGGACGTGGACTTCGCCGTGGCCGTTCTGGGTGTCGACGTGAGGGCCGTGAACCCCCGGGCGTCGTACCTGCGGGGCCGCCACGCCGGACGGGACTTCCATGCCCTGGACCGCCTCACCCTCACGCACGCACTCGAGCACGGCTACGCCGAGTGGGGGACGGAGGCGACGGCTCGGGCACTGGAGGTACTGGCCCCGGACGTGGTCTGTCTCCGCAAGGGTCGGGGAGACGAGGTGGTCGACGTGCTCACCGCTGGCGGCTACGTCACCGCCGGCGTGGACGACACCTGCCGGTTCTTCATCCGCTCGACCGCCTGACTCGGCGGAAGCGGCGTACCAGGGCGGCCAGGAGTTCCCCGCCGGGGAGGCGCTTCAGGGTGGCGAGTCGTCGACGCAGCGGAGAACGCTGGCCGTCGCCGACGGTGCGGTCGGCCACGCTGCGGCGCCCCACCGCCCGCAGCTGGGCCACGTGCGTGGCGATGTCGCCTCCGATGGCCTCCACCCGCAGGGCGGCCTCCGCTACGTGCAGGTGGTCGATGGAGGGGTCGCCCACGACGACGGGTAGCAGGTCGCAGAACTTCGTAGCCATCCTGTCCACCGTCGTGCTGGCCGGCCACGGGTGCCGGGCCCCCCCGTAGACCACCGCGGTGGCCAGCTTCCAGCAGGCCCGCACTGCGGCCAGGTCGCGGTCCACGCCACCGGTCGCCTCCCACTCGTCGTCCACGAAGAGCACCTCGGCGGGGCGTTCGACGGGGCCCACGAGGTTGTCCAGCCCCAGGTCCAGGTGGTCTCCGGGCAGCACCGTCCGGGATCCGGCGGGGAGGAAGGGGTGGGCCTCCTCGTCTGTGACCTGTCGTTCGGTGGCGGAGCGGTGTGCCACGGTCCACCAGGTGGACAGGACGGCCCTGACCCCGTCGATGTCTCCGGCCCGGAGCCGGTCCAGGGCCACCTGCTCGAGGTTCGGACCCGTCGTGTAGTCGTCTGCCGTGCCGCCCGGTGACCTCAGGTGCAGCCAGCCGCCTGCCGGCACACCGGCTTCGGTCCGGTGGATCGCACGCCGGTCGATGCGTCTCACGCCGCCGTCGGTGATTCGTCGGACCCGGAGGTGCGCCCGACGCCGGTCGCCGGTGAAGTGCCAGGCCAGCGTGTCGCCGTCCGAGCGCCTGTCCAGCACGCCTTCGTCCGTAGCGGCCACCACCAGGAACGAGTTGGCCATCTCGGCACCCATGCCGGCGGCCACCACCTGGCGGTGGATGGCCCGCTCATCACCGGTTATTCGGCCACCCATGCGGCTGCGGTCGATCGGCGGGCCGACCAGCTGGTCGACAAGGTCGACGGCATCGGGTTGGTCGAAGCACCGGTCCGTGAGGATGGCACCCGGCAGCTTGTAGTCGGGGAACGGCTGGTACCACCGCTGGGCCGTCAACCCGGCGTTGGTGAGGCGGTCGGCCAGCTCGGACCTCGAGAAGGTGCGGACGGTTGCGGTGGCCTCGGAGGCGGCCACCGGCGGGTAGCCCTCGATTCCGACGAACGCCAGCCCGAGGTGGTCCTCGTCGGCCTGCAGCCAGTAGGCGAGGCCGAAGCGGTTCTCGATGGCCACCACCAGGGCGCCGCCGGGGCGGAGCAGGCCGGCGAGGTGGCCCAGGAACCGGTCCGGGTCGTCGCCGGCGTACTCCAGCACGCCGATGCAGAGCACCACGTCGAAGCCCTCGTCATCGGCGAGGTCGGTGGCGCTGCCGTGCCGGACGTCCACGTCCAGCCCGGCGCAGCGCAGCGCTGCCGCCTCGGCCCGGAGGGCGTCGCCCTCCACGGCCACGACGGTGGCGCCCTGCTCGGCCGCCCAACGGCTGTTCACCCCACTGCCCGCTCCCACGTCCAGGACGCGGACGCCGGGCCCCAGTCGGATGGGGTGCAGCAGGTTCGTGCGGGCCCGCCCGAAGTGGTAGCGGGTCGGCCAGTCGTCGATGTGGGCGGCCAGCTCGTCCGAGCCGCTGGAGTGGTCGGTGGCGGCCCGCAGGATCCCTGCGATCCGGTCCTCGGACCCGTCCCGCCAGCGCCTGTCGTTCACCGGCGTGTCGATCCGTTGAAGCGATGTCCGGGGTTCACAGGCCGTCCGATCGTGCCGACCAGGTGCCACCCAGGGCCACCAGGCCGTTCTGGTGGTCGCCGCCGGTCGGCTCCACCTCGAAGCGCACCAGGTGCGTGTGGCGCTCCATGACCGTGCGCATCGAGTGGTCGTGGAGGGCGACGGAGAGCTCGTAGGTGCCGGGCTGCACGGCCAGCGCCCCGATCGCGTAGTCCACCTCGACCAGGCCGTTGCCGTCGACGGCACGCGATGCCGCCCCCGAGTTGATGCTGGCCACGTGCGTGCCATCGGCCCGGTAGAGGCCGAGTGCGACCGTGACCGGCTCATCGGCCCGCCCGGCGTCGTAGCGGACCCGGAACCGCACCGGTCGCCCTGAACCCACCCCGTCCACGTCGTGGCCGTTGGCGTCGACCAGGTCCACGGATCTCACCAGGTCGTCGGGGCCCAGTCCTCCGAACCGTCGACGGGGTCCCGACGCGGTTGGTGCACCGGCCGCTCCACCGTCAAGGAACCGGTCGATCACCTCGGGCGACGGCCCTGCCGCCCGCAGCGTGCCCTGCTGGATCCAGGCCGTCTGCTCGCAGAGCCAGCCGACCATGTCCAGGTCGTGGCTGACCAGGATGATCGTGCGCCCCTCCGCCTTCAGTTGGGCGAACCGGTCCAGGCAGCGCTTCTGGAAGGCGTGGTCGCCGACCGCCAGCACCTCGTCGACCAGCAGGATCTCCGGCTCGACGTGGATGGCCACCGAGAACCCGAGCCGCACGTACATGCCCGACGAGTAGTTCCGGACCGGCTCGTCGATGAAGCGGTCCAGTTCGGCGAAGCCCACGATGTCGTCGAAGCGTCGGCGGATCTCCCGGGAGGTGAAGCCCAGGATGGCGCCGTTGAGGTAGACGTTCTCGCGGCCGGTCAGCTCCGGGTGGAAGCCTGCGCCCAGTTCCAGGAGAGCCGAGAGGCGACCGTCGACGGTCGCCGTGCCCTCGTCGGGCCGGAGGATCCCGGCCAGTACCTTCAGCAGGGTGCTCTTGCCCGAGCCGTTGCCGCCGATGATCCCGAACGTGGAGCCGTGCGGGATTTCCAGGTCCAGGCCCCGCAGCGCCCAGAACTCCTCGTAGCGGACCCGGTGCCCGGCCAGCACGGTGGCCTTCAGCGTCCAGTTCCGGTCATGCGTGAGGCGGAACTTCTTGCCCAGCCCGTCCAGGGCTATGGCGTTGGGACCGCGCGCCGCCACGCTCAGACCTCCTCGGCCATGCGCGGCTCCAGGCGGTTGAACACCCGGAAGCCGATGGCCAGGACGATGCCGGTGGCCGCCACGATGGCCAGCCAGCGTTCCAGCGACGGGAACCGCAGGTCGTAGAGCACGTTGCGGTAGGCCTTGGCCCACGAGACCATCGGGTTCAGCTGGTACAGGGTGCGGTAGCCGATGCCCAGGAACTCCTTGTCGGCGGGGACCATGTTCAGCGGGTAGAGGATCGGCGTCAGGAACATCCACGGGGCCAGCGCGACTCCCAGGAAGTGCTGCACGTCGCGGAAGTAGACGTTGGCAGCGCTGATCATGAGGGCCAGGCCGATGGTGAACAGCAGCTGGAGCAGCATCAGGGCCAGCAGCACCGGGATCCACTGGAAGGTGATGTGGCCCTGCAGCACGGCGATGAGCACCAGCAGCACGGCCATCTCGACCAGCAGGGTGAGGAACCGGGCCAGCACCGATGAGGTGGGCAGCACCCAGCGGGGGAAGTAGATCTTGGTGACCAGCGGCGCGTTGGCGGTGATGGCACGGGTCGCCTCGGTGAGGCTGGTGACGTGGAACTGCCAGGGCAGCAGGGTCACCAGCAGGAACACGGCATAGGAGTCCAGGCCACTGGGGTCGCCGACCGAGGGCTGGATCCGCAGGAACACCGAGAAGACCGCCGAGTAGACGACGACGGCCACCAGTGGGTTGAGCACCGACCAGGACCAGCCCAGGGCCGACCGCTTGTACTTGCTGCGCAGGTCGCGCAGCGTGAGGTTGACCAGCAGGTCGACCTGGAGGAGGACGTGGAGGTCGCGGCGCGACCGTGGCAGCCGGGACAGGGGCACCGTCGGAGCCTACCGGCCGCCCTCGGGGTGGTCGGGGGCGCCCGGGTGCCCGGCGGCGCCCGCAGGCGGTGGCCTTCTACGCTGGTCGGGATCGCCTGATGACCCCTGTGCCCCCACCCTCCTCGCCGGCAGCCCTGCCGGAGCCCACCGGCCTTTACCTGAGGCTCTGGCGTGCCGGTTTCCGGTGGCTGTACGTGCTTGACGCCGTGGGGATCCTGGCGGTGACCGTGCTGGTGACGGTGGTGCGGTTCGGGACTGACTGGCCGGAGCCGGGCGAGCTGGTGGTCGGCATGGTGGCGCTGGCGGCGATCCTGCAGGTCGTCTTCTACTTCGGTGGTCTCTACGAGAAGCAGGCCCGTCTGGGCCACCGGATGTGGTTTGCCCGGGTGGTGGGCCTGACCCTCGTCGGCCTGGCCGTCGGGCTGGTGGTGGTGCTGCCGACGGGCCGCTACGCGGTGCCGAGGGCCAACCTGGCGGCGGTCGGCCTGGGCGTGGTGCTGGTGGTGACCGCCACCCGGGAACTGTCGCGGCGGTTGCGGTCGAGGCGCTTCGGACCACCGCGGGTGCTGCTCGTGGGGTCGTCGGAGCAGACTGCGTTGGCCGCATCGCACCTCTCCGAGACCGACCGTATGGCCGAGGTGGCAGCCGAGGTGCCGGTGGACGCAGGTGTGGTCGCCGCAGCGGAGGCCCACGGGGCCACCGACGTGGTGTTCGTGGACGACGTGTCCCTCGGCGACGTGATGCCCGAGCCGCTGGGCGCCCTGGACGGTTCGGGCCGCGGCGTGTACCTGCGGGTCACGGCCACGACCGCCCTGCTGGGGTTGCGCGACGTCCGCGAGATCGGCGGCATGCCGTACGTGGCGATCCGGTCGCGGGCCCTGCACCCGCACCAGCTGAGGCTGAAGCGCCTCGTCGAGCTGGGCGTGCTGGTGGTGGCCGCCCCGCTGGTCGTGCCGCTGCTGGTGGTCGCTGCCGTCTACGTCCGCCTGATGGCCGGTGGTGGGGTGCTGTTCCGCCAGGTGCGCACCGGCCGCGATGGTGCGCCGTTCACCTTTGTAAAGTTCCGGACCATGCACCACGGTGCCGAGGCCGACGGGTCGGCCCGCCTGGCGGCCGTGGACGACGACCGCGTGGTGCGGGGGTGCCGTTGGATGCGTCGCACCCGCCTCGACGAGCTGCCGCAGGTCTGGCACGTGGTGCGCGGGCAGATGTCCCTCGTCGGTCCCCGGCCGGAGCGCCCGGAGCTCATCTCAGAGTTCGAGGCGGCCATCCCCGGCTACGGGCGGCGCCACGAGATCGCTCCCGGGATCACGGGCCTGGCCCAGGTGCGGGCCGGGTACCACACCGACCCGGCCTACAAGCTGGGCCACGACCTCCAGTACCTGATGTCCTGGTCGCCGGTGCTGGACCTCCAGATCCTGGCCCGGACGGTGCTGGTCCTGTTCCGGCCGGGAAGTTGATGACCGACCCGTCGGGTGATGCGGCGCCCGGCCAGTCGCAGTGGGCCTCGTCGGTGCCGGTGCCGGACGTGGCCGTGGTGCTGCCGGTCCGTGACGGGGAGGCGACGCTGGCCGATGCGGTGGCCTCCGTGCTGGCCCAGGAGTTCGACGGGACATTGGAGGTCTGTATTGCCGTGGCGCCATCTGCCGACGACACCCGGGCGATAGCCGACGCACTGGCGACAGCCGATGGTCGTGTGTCGGTTGTGGACAACCCGGCCGGTGTCACGCCTGCAGGTCTGAACGCTGCGATCCGGGCGACCACCGCTCCGGTGGTGGTGCGCGTCGACGCACATGCCGAGCTGGAGCCGGGGTACGTGGCCCGGGCCCTGGAGACGCTTTCTCGCACCGGAGCGGTGAACGTTGGCGGGGTACAGGAACCCATGGGTCGTACGCCGTTCGAGCGGGCCGTCGGCCGGGCAATGGCGTCGCGGTTCGGTGCCGGCGATGCGCGCTTCCACTACGGGGGAGTTGACGGGCCGGTCGACACCGTCTACCTGGGCGTGTTCCGCCGTGCGGCGATCGATGCGGTCGGCCTGTACGACGCGTCGCTGGTCCGCAACCAGGACTACGAGTTGAACTGGCGGCTACGCCAGGCCGGCGGGACGGTCTGGTTCGATCCGGTCCTCCGGGTCGGCTACCGGCCGCGGGGCACCCTCGGTGCCCTGGCCCGGCAGTTCTTCGGTTACGGCCGGTGGAAGCGGGTGGTGCTGCGGCGCCACCCCCGTTCGTTGAGGTGGCGCCAGGTCGTGCCACCGGCGGCAACCCTCGGAGTGCTGGTCGGGTTGCTGGCAGCCCCCTGGTGTCCACTGGCCCTGGTGCTTCCTGTCGGCTACCTCGGCGCGGTGGCGGTGGCGGCCGTGGTGGTGGGCCGGCGTCCGGCGATGATCTCCCGCCTCCTGGCCGTGTACCCGGCCATGCACCTGTCGTGGGGGGCAGGGTTCCTGCTGGGACCACCCCGGGGGAGCAGGCGACCGGCGTTCGGTCAGGACGCCTCGTAGGACGCCAGCACCTCGTCGGTCGGGCCGTCGGCCACGATCAGGCCGTCCTGCAGCCAGACCACCCGGTCGCAGGACCGCCTGATCTCCGACAGGTTGTGGCTGACCAGCAGCACCGTTCCCGCATTGGCCCGGTGCTCGTCGAGCCGCTGGGCGCTCTTCTCCCGGAACGACTTGTCGCCGACGGCCAGCGCCTCGTCGATGAGCAGGATGTCCGGCGAGGTGGCGGTGGCCACAGCGAAGTGGAGGCGGGCCCTCATGCCCGACGAGTAGGTCTCCATACGCATGTCGATGGCGTTGCCCAGGCCGGTGAACTCGACCACGGCGGGCAGCAGGTCCTCGACGGCGGCCCGGTTCAGGCCCTGGGCCAGAAGCCCGACCTCGATGTTGCGTCGGCCTGTGAGCTGGTTGCGGAGCACGGCCTGGACTCCAAGGAAGGTCGGCACCGAGCGGACCAGGATCTCGCCGGCCGAGACCGGGAGCAGCCCCGTGGTGGCCTGGAGCATCGTGGTCTTGCCGGAGCCGTTTGGTCCGACGACGCCCACGCTCTCCCCGACGAGAACGTCGAACGTGACGCCGCGCAGGGCGTGGACCTTCTGGGCGGCGGGGCGTTGGCCGCGCAGCATGTCGCGTATGAGCGGCCGGTGGGACCGGATGGTGTAGGTCACCTCGGCGTCCACGCAACGCAGGGCAATGTCGGTCATCCGGTACTCCCGTAGGAGTTCTCGCCGGCCCGGAACACGGTGAAGCCGACGACCAGGGTGACGACCGCCCAGATTACGGCGGCGGCGGCTTCGACGGCGGTGGCCGGGTCACCCACCATCACCCATCGCCAGGCCGTCACGTAGACGTACATCGGGTTGCAGGCGAACAGGCCGCGCAGCAGGTCGTCGTCCACGTAGTGGTCGACCGAGTAGAGGACGCCGGACACGTAGAAGAGGAGCCGGAACACGAACGGCAGAAGGTTCTCGAGGTCCCGGTAGAGGTGGTTGAAGCGGGCGGCCAGGAGGCTGGCCCCGAGGCTGAACAGCGACTGCAGGACGAACAACACGGGTATCAGCAGCCAGCGCAGCGTCGGTGCGTTCCCGTGGGCGAAGACGACGACGAGCATGACGACGAACACCGGGCCGAACGCCACGGCCTGGCCGACCGAGTTGCTCAGCGGCAGCGTGGCCCGCGGGAACCGCAGCGTGCGGATGAGGCCCATGCTGGAGACGACCGAGCGGGCGCCGTCGCTGATGACCCGCTGGGAGTAGTGGAAGGTGAACACCCCGATCGTCAGGAAGACCAGGTAGCTGTCGACCCCACGGTCGATCGGCATGATCACGCCGAACACCAGGAAGTAGACGCCGACCTGCAGGAGCGGGTTCAGGACCAGCCAGAGGCCACCCAGCAGGGTGTGGGCGTTCTGCGACCTCAACTCGTTGAGGGGGACCCGGACTATGTAGTCGCGGCGAGCCCAGAGGTCGCGCAGGTAGGTGCCGAGCGGGGTAGGCCGACCGACCGGGAAGAGGCCGTCGGAGGGCTGTCGGGAGGCGGTGTCGAAGGTCATCAGTGTGGTCATATGGCGTCGCTGAGGGGGCGCGCCGGACGGCTGACATGGTAGGCGGCTCGTGGGTTTAGCGGTCGTCGCGAGAAACCAATCCAGAAATCGGTCTCCATCGGTGGGCTTCTGTTATGGCGTGAGTGATGACTCACGACTACGGTCCTCGCCCTACCCCTTGCGGCAAATGTGTTCTCACTATCTGGAGGATGAAACGGTGGAATCAACGGCCAGGCTCATTCGTTGGCGGATGGTTACGAGCGTGACGACGTTGGCCATGGTTGCCTCACTCCTCTTCAGCGCGCCCGTGCACGCCCAGGAGTTCTTCGATCCGGGCCCGGCCCCTGGTCCTGCTCCGGCCCCGGCCCCTGGTCCTGCTCCGGCCCCGGCTCCGGCTCCTGCCCCGGCCCCGGCTCCGGCCCCTGCCCCTGCCCCTGAGGCTGCCCCG
>ENA-ORXI01001241-ORXI01001241.1-sediment-metagenome-genome-assembly--contig:-NODE-1241-length-20119-cov-7.991268_pt1 | contig 20119 bp, 17 predicted proteins | sample MGYA00237861_ERZ511468 | MGnify/ENA primary metagenome ERZ511468 (study PRJEB26299, sample SAMN06266213) | sediment metagenome | isolation source: Hudson Canyon methane seep mesocosm | place...
CCATGAACCGATATTTAAATCTATTTTCATATGAAAAAAGTGAGCATAGATTTCAGATAAAGGTGAGTTTGCGAGTATTAAGGCAAGTACAGTCATAAACATTAATACAAAACCTGTAGTTGTCTGTGCATGTAAAAAATGTTCAAACGGAGTAGATATTCTTTTAAAAGTCTTTTCCCAAGGTGCGTATAGTTTCATAACTTTATCCTTTAGTTTCTATATATTATATATATTATACTAAAATTTTGTAAATTTTAAAATGTAATATAACTTGACACTTTCTTGATACTTCTCACATCCTTGTTTATTTATGTATTTTTCTTATACGGGAAGCGTTATTGTAAATTCAGTACCTGTATAACTTTCCCCTTGATAATCATATTTTACATTATTAGCTTCAATTGTTCCACTCATCCCTTCAACTACCAATTTATATGTCATATGAAGTCCCAATCCCGTTCCTTGACTCTTATGCTTTGTTGTAAAATATGGTTCAAATATTTTAGGCAAGACCTCTTTTAATATACCACTAGCATTATCTTTTATTTTTATAACTACATTATTATTATCTTGAGTAGTTGTAATAAATATAAGTTTATTATTAAGTGTAGGATTTTCGTTGAGTGCATCCTTCGCATTATTAAATATATTTATTAAACATTGTATTAATTCATTTTCATAACCATTAATATTTATATCGTCTTGTATATTCATAATCATATCGATATTATGGGTTTTTACAGTACCTTCTACTAAAAGCAAAAAGCTATCAATATTATCTTTTAGATTAAATACTTTTTTGTTTCTATCACCTTTAATAAAGTTTTTAAAATCATCTATTGTTTTCGATAGGTATTGAGCATTATTATTTATTGCATTACATGTTTCTATAAGTTTTTCATCATCTAATAATCCATATTCTTTTTGCAAAACTATTCCAGTTGATGCAGTTGAAATTATAGACAAAGGTTGTCTCCATTGATGTGCAATATTTCCAATCATTTCACCCATAGAAGCCATTTTTGATTGTTCAAAAAGTAATTTATCTCTTTTTATATTTTCTTGTTCTTTTTGTTTTTGTAATGTAATGTCTGTATTAAACCCAATAACTCTGTAAGGTTTGGAATTTTCATCAAAAAGTGCCTTACCTCTCGCATATATCCATACCCAAGAACCATCTTTATGTTTCAACCGATGTACATTTTCATATATAGGATTCAACCCTTCTAAATGAGCATTTATATCTGCTAAAGCATTCTCTAAATCTTCAGGATGTACTCTAGATTCCCACTCTTTAAAATCATCTTTAATTTCATTTTCATTATATCCTAAAATAAGTTTCCATGTTTTTGAAAAAAACACTTTATTTGTAACTGCATCCCAATCCCAAAGTCCATCTTTTGCAGTTTGTGTTGCTAAATCAAATCTTTCTTTTTCTAATTTGTAGTCATCAAATAACTTATCAAACCCAAATGCTATCTCATCAAGTTCTTCAATGTGGGATGATTTGTATTTTGATTCTTTATTTTTAATATTATTTTCTATAAAATATTTTAGCTCACTTAATTTTTGAATGAAATTAAATCTTATAAAATAATATAATACAATACCTAGTATGATGATAATTAATATTACAATACTCATTTTAGAGATGAATTTTTCATATATATTGTTATATAAACTATTATCCAACAGATAAATTATATTTAGATCATTAAAAAATTGATTTTCTTTATATATATATTCTTCATTTTCGGATACATTGATTTTATTTTGCATAGACATATTTATATAGGATTTTGCAATTTTCTCAGAAAGAGTCGATAATACTAAATTTTTATTTTGATTAACAAAAATAACTTCTTCGATCTTTGCATTTTCTTTGATAAAGTTTATTAATGTTTGATTGTTATTTAATATAATAACACCCCACAATTCTCCTTTTACTTTGCCAAATGTTTCATCTACTATTTGTTCTTTATAAGCAATTAGATAAAAAGGTTTATCTTCAATATCAATTCTTGTGACTTTTGATAAGTCCGTAATATCTTTTAGTTTATTAGCAATTTTACTAATATCAAATAACAAACTATAACCATATATATTTTGAATTTTAGAATTTTTTGTAGAAAACATAAAATCTAAATTTTCTAGCTCTATTAAATTGGTAAACCCTGTATTTGAATATTCTTTCACGTTTGATAAAATAACATTTTTGACTTCATTTTGTTTATTATCAATTAATATATTTACTACATTATTCGTTTGTTTAAAAAAATTGTCTAATTGAATATTATGAAATTCTTTAATAGTTGAATATTGCCAAAATATAAAAATCGATAACAGTCCAAAAATTAATCCAAAATGTATAGTAGCAAATAGATTAGATAATTTATATTTCATTTAAAAACCAGAATACCTAAATGCTTTTTCTTTTAATATATTAAGTTCTTCATTAGAAATGCCTTTTTTAATAAGTTCAAATTCTCCTGAAAATATAAGTGGAATTTTATTTATTTGATTTTGAAGATCAAGTTTAATAGATTCTGCCATTGCAACTCCATTGTCATCATTCATTCTCATCACTGTAAAATCCATTTTTCCTTCTTTAATAGACTCAATTTCAGCACTACCTCCACCCCATCCATTTACTTTAATTTTTCCAAGCATCGATTTTTCTTCCAATGCTTCTATTACACCCAGTGAGATATCCGTTGAACAAGCATATATGAAATCTATATTTTTATGATTTTTTAATATATCAAAAGTTGCAAGTTTTGCTTTTTCTTTATTAAAATCTGTATAATAACTATCTAATAATTTTAAATTACTGTTTTTTTCCAAATAGGAGATAAAACGATCACCCCTCATAGTACTTACATAACCTTTTGATCCATAAAGAACAGCATATTTGCCATTTTTTCCTGTTTGTTTTATATATTCGTCTGCTAAAATTTTTGCACCTATTGTATGATCAAACCCATCATACAAGAATGGTTGTTTATTTAAAAATGATTTTAATGGTGTTGTAATATTTTGCAATATGATTTTAGGTCGATCTCTATTTAACATTGTACTTATAAATTTAAAATGTTTTGTTGCATCAAGAGTAAAAATAAGATAATCAGTATCTTCATTTAATGCTTGAAATAACGCTTGAGCTTGTTTAGAAATTTCAACAGATGGTTTAGTAAAATAATCGATCAGTTCATATTGAATGTTAAGTTCTTTTAATCTTGCTTCAAATGATTTCTTACTTCTTCTCCAATAGTCAGATATTTGTTCTCCAGGATAGACCATATATATTTTTATAGTTTTTTCTTGTTTTATAGATAATTTTTTTGCATCCGATTTTACAAGTGTAGAAAATTTTTCAAAATTTAACTTTTGTTCGGAGTTGTTTTTATAATAATCATCAACAAGTATATATTCATTAGCAAAAACAGAATGAGATAAATACAGTATCATAATTAATAATTTTTTCATGTAAACTCCAATATAAAAATAATATCATATCATTCTTAAAATATACTCAGAATATAAGTTACAAGTTAATATTCCAGATTGCTTTTCCATTAAGTACTTAAACGATATAATGATGTTTATATCATTATTTTTTGAGGGGAAAATGAGACTTCTACAATTAACCATAATTACAATATTACTATGTACTTTACCCTTAATGGGAACTATAATAAGTGCTACACCAAAAATAAATAATCTTAAAGTTTATCAAACACCATTTCTAAATTCAAATATTATTTACATTAAATCTGATAAGAATAAATTTGATCTAAAATACTGCAATAAATATAAATGGTGTAAACTCAAAAATGAAAAAGGTTTTGTTAAACAAGATCATATTTTACTTTCAAGTACAACTAATTCAAGTAAAGTTTTTATAAAAAAAAGAGTTAAAAAGAAGATTCCTAATATCCCACAAAAAAATGAAATAAAAAAATCTCATGCATATAAAGAAGCATTAATATCATTTAAAAAGAAAGATTTTAAAAAATCTTTTCTTTTATTTAGTAAGCTCTTATCAAAATATCCAAGCAATGAACATATTAACTTTTATTATGGAAGAAGTGCTTATGAACTTAAAAATTACGAATATGCATTTACTGCATATGATAATATATTGATCAATACACCAGATAATACAAGAGTTAGAGCAGAATTTGCAAGAACATTAATGATGATGAAGGCATATAAAGAAGCAAAAAAGGAGTTTACCAAAATCTTACTATCTCCTATCCCTATTACAGTACGAAAAAATATTGAGAAACTAATGTCTATCATAGATAAAAAAGAAAAAAACTATATACTAAATAAAGTTGCAATATTTGGGTTTGGTTGGGATGATAATATTGACAATAATACACATCTTAATACTACAGCATACGGATCAATTGATTTAAATAATGATACTAAACAAAAACATGATACACACATGAATTTAATTTTAGTAGGAAATTTAATAATTCCTACTAAAAATAGTAAAACTGCATGGGAATCTACTCTAGTATCATTTGTGCAAGAACAGAGTCGATACAAAGATAATAATTTATTATTACTATCTTTGTCTTCAGGAGTTTCTTATACAAACAAGTCATATAAAAATTTAACTTCATTAACTTATGACCATATTTGGATAGGTGGCAATAAAACCTTATACTTATATGGAATTACTAATAGTGTAAAATACAAACTTAATAAGAAAGAAATGATAAAGTTAGATATAAAATTGAAAAAGAAAAAGTTTGTAGAAGAAGATAACTATGATAAAAGTAGTCAAATTGAAGAACTTACATTAGGTTATGACAAAATTTTATCTAATAATAAAGATAAAATTTCACTTTCTACTTCTTATATAGAAGAGAGAAAAAGACAAGGAACAAGAACTGATGTTGATAAAAATACAAATAAATACCAAATATCATATCTGAAAAACATTTTATCATATGATGCAACAGTTAATTATCAAAAAGAATTAAATAAATATAAAGAAATCACTACAAATTTACCTAAACGAGATGATGACAAACAAACTGTATCTGTAAAATTAGCAAAAAAAATCAGTAAAACAAAAACTATTTCACTTGAGTATAAGAATATAAAAAATAATTCTAATATTAATACATATACCTATAAAAAACAAAGTGTTAATTTAAATTACACTTTTGTATTCTAAAAGGATCTAGAATGAAAATATTACTACTTTCAATACTATTATTAACAACAACTCTTTTTGCTAGTATAGGTAAAGTCACTGCAGTAAAAGGAAATGTTGTTGCAATAAGAGATGCAAAAACTATAGTTGTAGATTTAGGATTTTTAATTGAAGAAAAAGATGAATTCAAAACAGATAAAAAAGCAAGAGTACAACTTCAATTTAACGATAAAACTACAATTTCTTTAGGAAAAAATTCAACATTTAATGTAGAAGAATATTTTTTTGATGAAAAACAACCTAAGAAGACTAAAGCGACATTTAAAATGGCTAAAGGTGTATTTAAGTCTATTACAGGAGTAATTGGTAAAATTAATCCAGCAAACTTTAAATTAAAAACAAAAAGTGCTTCAATTGGAATCAGAGGAACTATATTTTTTGGAACTGTGCATCCTGGACAAGCTGATAATATCGCATGTACATCTGGAAGTATTATAGTATCTACTCCTGCTGGTGTAGTTGAAGTACCTGCTGGACAATTTACAACAGTAAATATAGGAGAAGCACCACAACAACCTAAAATTATTCCAGAAACTACAAAAACAAAACTTGAAAATGAATCTGGTGCAACAGAAAGTGAAAATGAATCTGGTCAAAATGCAGATACAGTAGAAAAGGAGAAACAAGAAACAGTTGTAAGTCAAGAAACTAAACCTACAAATGAACCTGATCCAGAACCTGAACCTACTATTGTATCTGATCCGGACACGGAACCTACCATTGAAACTGATTCTACTATACCTGATATAAATGTTGATGAAGCAACAGATGCAAAAGAGGATACAACAACTACAGACATTGAGGACATAGTTACTCCTACCCTTAAAACAGCTACATATGAAGTATTCCAATCAGCTACCCTTACACCAAAAAATGGAACTATGCTAGCTGATGATAACTCGTACTATCAGGTACTAAATAACACTACATATTTTAACCTTACAAATGGTGTAACAAGTGGAAGCTCACAATTATTAACATTTATGGCAAATCAAATAGAAGAAAGGTATTATGAAGAGCAGGAAATGAATTATGAATTAGATACCTTAGACTACACACTTCCTACTTATACTTTGGCGGCTCCTAGTTCTTCGTATACAGGATATACAGTTTATAATAATGGAAGCACTACACTAATTGTTGATTCAAAACAAGAATTTTTTATTGGTCAAACAGAAAGCACCGAACAAATCGAGGTTGACACAGGAGTATTTGAAGATTATGAATATCGTCAAAATACTGTATTTGGTACAAAATCAGTTTTTAGCGCTATTCCTACACAAGGTATTAGTCATTATATAGACCCTTTAAATACACAAGGAAGTAGTATATTTGGAACAACTGATGGTACATATATAAACTGGGCATCTAATAGTTTATTACAATATGAAATCAGAGATGATGATGTTGTAATTGTAATGGGAAATGTAGTGGAAGATGAAGAAAATAATGCAAATTTAAATCTAAATTTTTATCAGAGAAAATATCATACAGAAGATGATACAACAAAAATTTCTTCAGTCGTTAGTGATATGTATCTTTTCGGTAGTGAACAACAAGGATGGGGAGGGACTATTGGAGTTGAACAAGACTATACAGATAACCATCTTGTATATACACATGGAGAATTTAAAGATTCAATCAGCACATCTACTACACCAACTGGGTCATCAACTCTAGTTGGTTTTGCAAATGTTGGAAAAACATCTGTGGGACATGATCTTTCATTAACTTTAGACAGGTTAACAGGTATGTCTTCCACAATAGCAACCTCCGATGGAACAGTTATGATAGATGGAGATTATACGTCAAATACAGCAGCATATATTACAGATGATACATTTGCAAGTTTGGGCTTTTCCGGTGATTATTTATTAGCTAATCCCGAAGATCCAGATAACATTACAGATGGATGGATGATTGCACTTGATACTGGTTCATTGTATGACGATGGAACTGATGATAAAATTTCTTGGGGATTTTGGAATATGGAATATACAGTAAGTGCTTCATCAGTAGATATTGGTAATCAAGCATGGGTAGCAGCTCAAGATATTGTAGCAGATATATCAACACTAGGAACTAGCGGAACAGCCACTTATTTGGGTGAAGCAATGGGATCTTATAGTAGTGATGGAGGAATAACAAACACTTTTATTAATCCTGATACATCCAGTATCGGATTAGTATTTGATTTTGGAGCAGATACAATTGATGCAACATTAAGTATAAATAACAATGAGGTAACTGCAATTACAAGAACTTTCGAAGATGCAACATTAAATGGTAATTCAGGAAGTGTGTATGAGGCAAGACATGAGATTGATTCAATTAAAGGAAGTTTTTTTGATGGAGCAGCTACAACTGCGGGAAGTTTTTCTTTATCTGATGGAACTAATACAGCTACAGGTGTTTACAAAGCAGAATTAGATTCAAGCACATTAAGTCCACCCGAAATATAAACAAGACAATAAGGTGTAAGTATTAGATACGATTCAAAGTATCTAGTATATTAAAAGGTAACTAAAGAAAAGATATTTAGGAAATAAAAAAACCCTCATAAACATACTCTAAGAGTAATATTTAAAAGGGTTTTTTAATGGTACGCCTGGAGGGATTCGAACCCCCAGCCACCGGGGCCGAAACCCAGTGCTATATCCAGTTAAGCCACAGACGCATTGATAAGTTGGAAATTAAGGATAAAAGAATATCTCTTTTATCCTTAAAGTTTTATAGTTTAAAGATTACAGTCTAGACTCATATCTTCTTAACATATAAAGTTTTTTTAACATTTTTTTACGAGCGTTAATTTTTTGTTTCTTCTTCTTTTCAGGATTAGATTCGAAATATCTTCTTGCTCTTGTTTCAGTAACGATTAAACTTCTATCACATTGTTTTTTAAATCTTCTATAAGCTTCGTCGAAAGATTCACTTTCTTTTACTTTTATACCAGGCATTTGTTCATCACCCACTTCCTTGCATAGATTTGACTGTTCTTAGACATGTCATTGCTTTTAATTGTTGCGGATTATATATAAAATTGTCTTAATGTAACTTGAAGTATAATACTACAAATAAAATATTGGGATAAAAAATATGAAATTAACTCATTTAGATGAAAATAATAGACCGAAAATGGTAGATGTATCTGATAAAGAAAATACTACTAGAGTTGCAGTTGCAAGTGGAATCATAACTATGAATCAAGATGCATACGATAATGTAATCTCAAACGAAAATAAAAAAGGTCCAGTTATTCAAACAGCAGTAATAGCTGCAATCATGGGAACTAAAAAAACACCGGAACTTATTCCTATGTGTCACCCTTTACTTTTAAGTGGTATTAACTGTGATGTTGAAGAGCTACCAGAACTTCCTGGATTTAAACTAAAAGTTACTACAAAACTAGCAGGTCAGACTGGTGTTGAGATGGAAGCTTTAACTGGTGTTTCGATAGGGTTATTAACTATTTACGATATGGTTAAAGCTATTGACAAAGGTATGATTATTAGTGATGTTCAACTTGAGCATAAAAGTGGTGGAAAAACAGGAGACTTTCAAAGATGATAGATTTAAACGATCATAAATTAGAATTAGATTATCCATGTAATTGGAAATATAAATTAGTTATAAGACATGAACAAAATATTAAAGAAATAATAAAAGAAGTTCTTGAAGAAAGAGAACATGGAGTTAAACCTTCAAAAGTAAGTAAAGAAGGAAAATTCAAAAGTTATACTTTAGAATTAATGGTACATAATGATGAAGATAGAAAAGCTCTTTATCAAGTTTTAGGTGATCATGAACATATAAAAATGGTTGTATAATGAACTATCCAAATAATATTATCTACCAAAATAATCTTATTAAAATAGAAATTGAACAGCATGAAATACCATGGCTAAAAATATTTACTATTAAAGATATTAAAGAGTTTAGCCAATGTGATACTGACACTAAAAATGAAATTTGGAGATGTTTAGATATTTGTGAAAAAGAGATGTTATCTTATTTTGAACCAGAAAAAATAAACATTGCTTCTTTTGGTAACTACTGTCCTCATGTTCATTTTCACATTCAAGCAAGATTTAAAGAAGATAGTTATTTTCCTGAACCTACTTGGGGCAAGAAACAAAGGGAATCAAATCTTAATTTAAAAGATTTTAATAACTTTTACGAGAATTTAGTTTTAAAGCTAAGTTAGGATAAAATCGCGGTATGAATAGAAGAAATTTTTTATTATTATCAACACTGTCTCCACTGTTTGCTAAAGACTATGTAGAACTAAATCAAGATGTAAATTTACATATCAATGATTTAAAAATTTTATATACTTTAGATAGTCGTCTTAAAAAACTTAGAAGATATATAGGCTTTGCTAACTTCAATATAGTTTCACTAGACCAAGCTTTATACTATGGGCGGAACTACTCTGCAATTGGTAAATTTAGTAAAGAAGAGTTACAACTTATAGAAAAACTTTTTTATAGTGAACCAAATAAATTTGGTTTTTATGGAGATAAAACAGTAGATAATATTTCTCAAAAGATTGCTAAAAGAGATATCCAAAAGATATCTCACTCTGGACATTTCATTTTTAAAGGGAAACCTTTAGAAGACTATAACAGAATACTAAAAGATGTAGGTGATAATCTTATTTTAACATCAGGTATTAGAAATGTAGTAAAACAACTTAGTTTATATATTTCAAAAGTAAAAAGTTTGAATGGAAATCTTTCACAAGCTTCAAATGTTATCGCACCTCCTGCTTATACTTATCATGCTATTAGCGATTTTGATGTCGGTAAAAAAGGATGGGGAAATAGAAACTTCACATCTGAATTTGCACGAACTGAAGAGTTTTATAAAATGCAAAAACTTGACTATGTAAGTATTCGATATACAATTAACAATAAAGATGGTGTACGTTTTGAGCCATGGCATGTAAAGGTAATCTAGATGATTAACATAACAAAAAAATATATTTTAGTATCTCTTTTTGCTTTTATCTTTGTTGGTTGTAATGAGAAAAATGAACCAGTTAAAGATATTCCAAAAAAAATAGAAACAGTAATTGAAGTTAAAAAAATTCCAACACCAAAAGTAATTCAAGAAAAAAAAGAGATTATAAAAGAGGAAGAAAAGAAAGAGATTAAAGCTCCAGTACTTATCTCTTATCCTGAACAAAAAATAGAAAGAACTAGTTCAATTGCTACAAAAAAAACTATCAAAAACTTTGACTTTAATATCATTAAAAAAGGTTTTAAAGATGATAACACTTTATTAATAGTTGGTGGAATTCAAGGGGATGAGCCTGGTGGTTTTATGGCAGCTTCTTTAATTGCAACTCATTATGAGATCACTAAAGGTTCTGTTTGGATTGTTCCAAATTTAAATTTTTATAGTATCATTAAAAGAAGCCGTGGTCCTTATGGTGATATGAATAGAAAGTTTGCTAACCTTCCAAAAAGTGATCCAGAATATGAATCAATACAAAGAATCAAAAGTTACATAAATGATGAAAATGTTAAACTTATCGTAAATTTACATGATGGTAGTGGTTATTACAGACCTAAATATATAGATAAACAACATTCTCCTTATAAATGGGGACAATGTTCTATTATCGATCAAGAAGTACTTAAAGATTCAAAATATCCAGATTTATTATCAATTTCAAATGATGTAGTAAAACATGTAAATAAAAATCTTATAACACAAGAACATGTTTATCATCTTCACAATACTCGAACTCGTGAAGGTGATAAAGAGATGGAAAAAACATTAACTTATTATGCTATTAACCAAGGAAAAGCAGCCTTTGGAAATGAAGCTAGTAAAAGTTTGCCAACACATCAAAGAACATATTATCACCTACTTGCATTAGAAAAATACATGGATACAATGGGTATTAAATATAAAAGAAAGTTTAATTTAAATGATCAGGTTGTAAAAAATATTATAGATAATGATATAGAGATATCTTTATACAATAATTCAATCACATTACCTTTATCTAAAATTAGAAATATTATAAATTACTTTCCTGTAAAAAATGATGGAACAATTGATTTTGTACCAAGTAACCCTCTTATGAGTATAGTAAAGAAAAAAGATGAATATATAATCTATTATGGTAATAGAAGATTATCTCGATTGAAACCTGATTATATTGACTATACAAATGAAACTAAAGATGTAAAAATAAAAGTAGATAATAGTGATAAAGAAACACCTTTTGGATCACTTATTACTGTTAAAGACCAATTTAAAGTTTATCCTATAAAAGACTATAGAATTAATGTTATTGGTTATACAAACAAATCAAAAAAAGAAACGAACATCGCTATTAATCGTAAAAAGATGATGAAACAATTTTCAATTGATAAAGATGGATCAATATATAGAATAGAATTTTACTCAAAAGAAAAATTTGCAGGTATGATTTTAGTTAAATTTACTGGATAAAATATGATAAAAAAACAAATACAAGAGATAATTAAGACAAGACCATTAATAATTGATGGTGCAATGGGAACTCAGCTTCAAAATGCAGAGATAACAAAAGAAGCATGGTTAGATGATAAAGGGATAGATCAAGAAGGTTGTAATGAGCTTTTAAATGCAACGGCACCTTCTGTTTTAACTTCTATTCATGAGGCATATGCAAAAGCTGGTGCGGATATGCTCAAAACTAACACTTTTGGTACTATGCCTTGGGTCTTAGATGAATATGATATGGGGGAGCGTGGTTATGAACTTTCTAAACTAGGAGCCCAGATTGTAAAAGAAGTTTGTATTAAATATTCAACACCTGAAAAACCAAGATTTGTTTTAGGTGCAATAGGACCAGGAACAAAACTACCAAGTTTAAAACATATAGACTATGACACTATGTATGAAGGATATTGTGTAACAGCAAAAGGACTTTTAGATGGAGGAGTAGATGTATTTTTACTTGAAACTTGTCAAGATCCACTACAAATAAAAGTAGCTATCCACGCACTTCAAGATACAGCTCCAAATATCCCTATTATGGTTAGTGCGACTATTGAATTATCAGGAACTATGTTAATAGGAACTGACGCTCAAACTATCTCTACAATTTTAGAACCTTTTGATATTTTATCACTAGGATTTAACTGTGGAACAGGACCAGAACAAGTTAAAAAACATTTAAGAATTTTAAGTGAATGTTCTGACAAACTTTTATCAATACATGCAAATGCTGGTTTACCAGAAAATAGAGGCGGATGTAGTTTTTACCCAATGCAAGCAGAAGAATTTAGTGATATTCAAAAACAATTTTTAGATTTTGATGGAGTAAGTTTTTTAGGTGGTTGTTGTGGAACTACACCAGGACATATAGAAGCATTAGTAAAAGCTACAGAGAAAATTACACCAAAAGCACCGACAGGTAGTCACCCTACTTCTTTAGCTTCACTTTTTAATTCAGTAGAACTAAAACAAAATCCATCACCTTTATTAATAGGTGAAAGAAGTAATGCAACAGGTTCAAAAGCATTTAGAGAACTACTAAAAGCTGAAGACTTTGAAGGAACATTGACAGTAGGTCAACAGCAAGTACGAGCTGGAGCTCACATCATTGATGTAAGTGTTGGTTTTGCTGGTCGTGATGAAACTAAAGATATGAACGAAGTTGTATCTTTGTATGCACAAAAAATCTCACTACCTCTCATGCCTGATTCTACTCAAATACCTGCATTAGAACAGTCATTAAAATTAATCGGTGGTAAACCTATTTTAAACTCTGTAAATCTTGAAGATGGTATTGAAAGATTTGATGAAATATGTCAAATGGCAAAGAAATACGGTACAAGTTTAGTTTGTCTTGTAATCGATGAAGTTGCTATGGCTAAAACAACAGCCAAAAAAGTTGAAATTGCAGAACGAATATATCAAAGAGCCGTAACTGTACATAATATTAACCCTGCTGATTTAGTATTTGATATGTTAGTATTTACTGTTGGTAGTGGAGATGATGAGTATAGAACAGCAGCTATAGAAACAATAGAAGCTATTAGAGAATTTCAAATTATGCATCCAGAAGTTGGAACTACACTAGGACTTTCAAATATTTCATTTGGACTAAACAAAGATGCTAGAGTATATTTAAATAGTGTATTTTTACATCATTGTATAGAAGCAGGACTTACATCAGCAATTGTAAACGTAAAACATTTAGTACCAATTAGTAAAATGAAAAAAGATGACTTAAAAGCTTGTGAAGATTTACTATTTAACAACCATGAAGATGGTGATCCTCTTTTTACTTTTATTGAACACTTTTCTGATATTGGCGCAGTAGAACAACAAAGTGATGAAGAGTATGAAAAACTTAATGATTATGAAAAAGTGATTCAGCTTTTAAAAGATGGAGATAAAGAGAGACTTTTACCATTAGCATTAATGCTAAAAGACACTACTCCTGCTGAAACTATTGTAAACGAATGGTTAATTGATGGAATGAAAGAGATTGGTGTATTATTTGGAAATGGATCTATGCAATTGCCATTTGTACTTCAAAGTGCTGAAACAATGAAAGCTTGTGTTGATATGTTAAATCCATTTTTACCAAAAATTGAAAAAGAATCAGAAACTATATTAGTACTAGGAACTGTAAAAGGTGATGTACATGATGTTGGTAAAAACCTTGTTGATATTATTTTAAGTAATAATGGATTTAAAGTAATCAATATTGGTATAAAAGTATCTATAGATGACTTTATAACTGCTGCAAAAGAACATAATGCAAGTGCAATTGGAATGAGTGGATTACTAGTAAAGTCAACAAATGAGATGAAAGCAAACCTAGAGGAATTACAAAAACAAAATATTGAAATTCCAATTTTAATAGGTGGCGCAGCCTTAACAAAACCATTTGTTGATGATTTTTGTAGACCAATATATACTGGTGACATATTTTATTGTAGAGATGCTTTTGATGGTGTTTTAGCTATGCAAAGAATCGAAGTTGGTGGAGAACTTGAAACAAATATGGCTGCAGATTTAATCGTTTCTGAGGATGTTGAAAGAAAAGAAAAAGTAGTATTTGATGAAGAGATTCATACTCCATTATTATTAGAAAATAAACATAACTACCCTGCCCCTTTTTACAAAAGAAGAGATATGAGTAAAAATTTTGATCCGGCTCTTGCTTTTGAATGGGTAAACCATCGAGTTTTATTTAGACAAAGATGGGGATATAAAAAAGGGACTCAAGATAAAGATAAGTTTTTAAAACATGAAAAAGAAGTGGTACAAGAAATTTACAATGATTTAAAAGATGAATTTTTAGAAAAAAAGATTTTTGATCCAATTGTTTTATATTCATATTTTTATTGTAAATCTGAAGATACAAAACTTCATATCTATGATAGTGAAAAACAAAATATCATCAAAACATTTGACTTCCCAAGACAAGGTGCATCACCACACAGATGTTTAAGTGATTATTTTTCAAGTGATTCATTTGATACTGTTGCATTTAGTTTTGTAAGTTCAGGTCTAAAAATAACAGATTTTGAAAAAGACATTTATGATAATGGAGAATTTGTAAGGTATTACCAAGTTCATGGATTGGGTGTGGAATTGGCAGAAGCTTGTGCAGAGATGGTACATAAACAAATAAGACTTGATCTTAATATAGTTGATAAAGAAAAACCAACATTAAATGATGTAAGAATGAAACAGTATCAAGGATGTCGATATAGTCCAGGTTACGCGGCTTGTCCAGACTTATCTATGAATAGAGATATATTTGATCTGCTTAAGCCTGAAGATTATGGAATAGAGTTAAGTGAGACTTTCCAAATTCATCCAGAACAAAGTACTGTGGCAATTATTGTACCAAATAAAGAGGCGAAATATTTCAACGTATGATACTGATACATACAGCACTACGTTGTGAGGCCCAAAGTTTTATAGAGTACTATAAACTAAAAAAACTAAATTCTAAAATCTATTTAAATGATGAAATAGCTGTTTTAATTTCAGGTATCGGAAAACAAAATACTATTTCAACATTAGATTACATGTTTCTAAATTATGATATTAAAAAAGCTATAAATATTGGTATTGCAGGATGTAATAATATTAATATAAAAATTGGTAATCTTTATTGTACAAATCAAAATTTAAAAGAGATAGAAACACTTCCTTTAATAACTTCAGATACAGTAGTTACCAGCACAAATGCTTTAGCTACTTCACTCTATGATATGGAAGGAGACTATTTCCAAAAAGTTAGCCAAACGTATTTATCAAAAGAGAATATCTACATATTTAAAATTGTTAGTGATCATTTAAGTTCAGAAATACTAAAAAAAGACTTTATTAAAAATCTCATATCAAAACAAAAAATTTTACATCAATTTATTAAACTAGATTAAATAATAGATTGATAATATTCCAACAAAAAAAGGATTAAAATTGTTCAATACAAACTTAAAAAAATTTAGACTTATTGCATTTATGGAAGGAATTTCATACTTACTTTTACTATTTATAGCAATGCCTGTAAAATACATGTTAGAAGAACCAATCTTAGTAAAAATTGTAGGAATGGGTCATGGTGTTTTATTTATACTATTTATGTATTTATTATTAACTACAGCACTTGAGCATAAATGGAAACTCCCTTTTATAAGTATGGCTTTTATCGCATCACTTCTGCCTTTTGGAACATTTTATTTAGATAAAAAATTAAAAATAATTAATAAGTAACTTAAACTTATTTATTAGCAATTTAGTTTACGTACTAACTTAAATGTTATTAGTGTATAATTTATGCAATTTAAAATTAAAAGGAAATTATATGCCAAAAATTAATAAATACGTAGATATCGATCAAGTAGAGAGAGAAGCAAAAAAAGATTTAATAGACAGACATAGTCCGTTTATTCACTGTGCTGATACTGCGTCAGCAGGTGAACCATTTGAAGTAACAGTTAAAATGGGTAACGAATATACTCATCCAGATGATTTTGATCACTTTATTGAATCAGTTACTTTATTTAATGGTGAAGCAAAATTAGCTCAAGTTTCATATGTTCCAGGAACATTAGGAAATGTTAAAGCACACAACACTACTACTTTTACAATTATCCCAACAAGTAAAAAACTTAACCTTGTTGCACATGGTTACTGTACTAAACACGGTATCTGGGAATCAACAGCTGTAGTTGTAACTGTAAACTAATACATACAAATACATTATTAAAAAAGGGTGAAAGTTTATTACTTTCACCCTTTTTTATTGCCCTCAAGTTATTTAAAATATCTTTTTTTATAGTTATATAGAAAGATTGTCATGCCTTTGTTATATTGTTCTATTATACTTTTTATAACTATAACATATACAAAGGAGTAGTCATGTTATCAAAATTTAAAAAAATAGGTTTGTCTTTAGTATTAGGTGCTTCAATATCTTATGGAGCTGCAATTAGTGATGTTCAACCTTTTGTTGAAAAAGCATTCAAATTATGTCAAGAAAAAGGCAATGAAGCATGTTTTAAAGAGTTCAATAATCCAAAAGGTGAATTTGTAAAAGGTGAGTTGTATATATTTGCATACAAATTTAATGGAGAGTTATTAGCACTTGGTTCTAACCCTCAAATTGTAGGAAGAAACTTATTTAAAATCAAAGATAAAAATGGTGCATATATTATCCAAGATTTATCAAAACTTGCACAAACAAAAGGTGAAGGTTGGTATGACTATCAATGGTCACATCCTAAAACAAAAAAAGTTACACCAAAAACTTCATTTATCAAAAGAATTGATGGAAATATGTTTATTGGTTCGGGAATTTATAAATAATTTCAATCCCCATTTTTTAATTCAAACTTCGTAATTTTTAATTAAATTACGAAGTAAATAGCCACTCCATATACTTATATTTTTACTAAATATTTTCACTTACCAATAATTAACCAAAAAATCATTATAATGAGCAATAAAACTTTAAACTAGGTAAAGAAATGTATTTTTTAGGAACTGACTATATTGTATCCTCCCTACTATGGTTACTTGCTGTATTTGCTTTTGTATTCACTTTTAGAAAACAAATAATGAGACTTATCTATCCACAAATATCATTAGATCTTTTTATTAGCAAAGTTAAAACATTGATAGAAAAAAAATATCCTGATATAAAATTTGATTACACAATTATAGATATAAGCTCTAGTGAAAAAAATCCTGAATTACGTAAATATATGATTGTAGATGATATGATTGATCAATTTAAAAGAATTCAAATAGATAAATCAAGATATCCCAAAACAACTTCTAAAGACTTACAATGGAGCAGTTATGTATTTAATTGCGAACCTAATAAAGACAAACTTCCAACAGATTGGATGCAACGAAAGAATGCTCTATTTTTAAGAGAACATAGAAAATGTTTTCGGTGTAGTACATATATAGATATAACAACACTTCATCCAAAAATGATACGTTCATTAAAAGAGGGAGGAAAATATTACTTGGAAAATCTTATTCCTCTTTGTCCTGATTGTGATAAACTAGAAAGTGATAATCCTAAAAAATCTTCTTTTTTAAATATCAAAGATTCATTATATGAAATAGTTGAAAATAACTAAATTTACTAACATTTAGATCCCCTACCTTATAATAAGTATAACCATCATTTAACGATTTACTAACCATAGTTCAGCTAAAATTCCTTACAAAGTAATATGAAAACTATATAAAACTAGTCAACAATAGTTTTCATTTATACATCATTCTAAGGAAATAACAATGTTAAAAAACGTATCAATCAAAAATTTACTTGTAGGAAGTGGATTACTTATTATTTCAATTTTTATTTTAAGTATGGGAAGTATTTATTTACAATTAAATAATTTGCATACAAAAGTAACAGAAAAAAGAACAGAAATACTTCCTCATGCATTTAGTTTTTTAGATTTAAAAATTAGTGTAATTCAGGTGCAACAATGGACTACTGACATTTCAGCAACAAGAGCAAAAACAGGTTATGATGATGGATTTGATGAAGCTAAAGAATACTTTATTTCTGGAAACAAAATACTTGACCATCTTATTAAAGAACATACTAAATATAATGAAACAGAAATGGTAAATGAACTTAATAAATTTAAAAATGACTTTTCAAGCTTTTATGATGTTGGTACAAAAATGGCACATGCTTATATAGACAATGGCACGGACGCCGGAAATATAATGATGAGTAAATTGGATCCTTTTGCAGAAGAATTATCATCTAAATTAGAAAAATGGATCACCGAACATCGTACAGAAAATGATACTGCGGGATTGGAAATAGAGGAAACACTTAGAACACAAGAGATAATAGTTATGTCAAGTTTAATCGTAGTAACTATTATTATATTTACTTCATTTTTAATTTTATTTTCTAGAATAGAATCATCAATCAAGATATTCCAAGCAGGTCTAATAAACTTTTTCTCTTACTTAAACAAAGAAACAAAAAAAGTAAATATTATTGAAAAAGTTGCAAATGATGAGTTTGGAGAGATGTCTGATGTAATAAATAAAAACATTAAAAAAACACAAAAATCTATTGATAGTGATATTACATTTTTACAAGAAGTGAGTCAAATGGTTGAAAATATCAATAAAGGGTATTTATTTAAAAGGTTTGAAAATAAAGTAGAATCTGAGAATCTAGAGCAATTAAGACAAGACTTTAATTTAATGTTAGAAACTTTAAATTCCATTGTAGGTGGTAGTACAAATAAAGTTTTAAATGTATTAGAAAGTTATGCAAAATTAGACTTTACGAACGGAATAAGAAATGATAATGGAAAAATCCCAATTGCATTAAACAATGTAAATAAATTAATAAATGAGATGTTAGTTGATAATAAATCAAATGGACTAACACTAAATACAACTAGCAAAATGCTGATTAACAATGTAAACACACTAAATACAAACTCTAATCAAGCTGCTGCTGCTTTAGAAGAAACTGCCGCTGCACTTGAAGAGATGACAGAAAATATTTCTGCAAATACTGAAAATGTTATAAAAATGACTGGATTTGCTAATAACCTTACGAATGCTGCTACAGAAGGGGAAGAATTAGCAAACCAAACAACTATCGCAATGGATGAAATTAATACGGAAGTATCAGCAATCAATGAACCCCAAATTTCAACGGGTTCACCCGCAGTACCTTGAATCTCTAGATCTCCTTCGATGGTAATCGTCACATCTTCAGTGATATTGAGATGAGTTCCAGCCTGGAGTGTCAGGGTTGCGCCATTGGCAATCGTGACATCTTCTCCAAGCGACATATCACCCGACCAAGTCTGGTCAGTTGTGTACACGACTCCCTCGTGCGCGTGTGCCCGCAGCGCCTCCGGCGCTGCCATGAGCAAGGGGGCAAGTACGAGGCTTGCAAGGATGATGATGCTGAAACAGCGTTGTCGCATGGAATCAAGGGTGTTCAGGATGGGGTTTGAACCCTCCCGTTCGCGGTCAATGCCCACCGAAGGTGGGCCCGTCCGGATTTGAACCGGAGTCTATGGCTCCCAAAGCTACAAGGATACCAAACTACCCCACAGGGCCACTAATATTTCACTGAGGGGGTTGATTTAAGACCTATTTGGCCAATTCGAAATGAGGTCTTACCTTGGTATCGCCAATACCTTCAACGTAGTATGGTCTGTCATCTACTCGAGAAAAACCAATTTTTTCTATTAATCTAAAAACTGGTTTATTCTCTTTATGTGTTGCAGCCCACATCTTGTCTAATTTTAATTCTTCAAATCCAAATTGCTTTATTCTTTCTATTGCTTCAGTGGCAAAGCCTTGATTCCAATATTGTCTTCCAATCCAACATCCGATTTCTCC
>ENA-ORXI01001242-ORXI01001242.1-sediment-metagenome-genome-assembly--contig:-NODE-1242-length-20114-cov-4.585467_pt1 | contig 20114 bp, 16 predicted proteins | sample MGYA00237861_ERZ511468 | MGnify/ENA primary metagenome ERZ511468 (study PRJEB26299, sample SAMN06266213) | sediment metagenome | isolation source: Hudson Canyon methane seep mesocosm | place...
AAATCTTGGTTTTGCTGAAGGCAATAATGTTGGTATTCGTTATGCTCTTGAATCAAATACCGACTACATCCTGCTTTTAAATAATGATACTTGGGTGGAAAAACATTTCTTAAATATTTTAGTTACCGAAGCCGAAAAAACAAACAATGCATTTGTCTATGGTCCTAGTATTTTTTACGCTGCCCCACAAAACACGATATGGTTTGCCGGAGCATCTTGGAACAACGAAAAATTAACTTTTGAATATCCCTTACAGAATAACCTGATTGACGATTTGCCAACAGAACCTTTCGAAACCGACTATATTTGCGGTGCAGCCCTTTTCTTTCATTATTCAACGACTGAAAAAATTGGTTTACTCGATAGTCGATTCTTTCTTGCTTGGGAAGAGTCCGATTGGTGTTTTAGAGCAAAAAAAGCGGGCTACAACAGCCTACTTGTTCCTAACGCCAAAATATGGCATAAAGTTAGTGCTTCATTTGGTTCAGAATCATCACCATTACGTTTATTCTTTATTGCTCGCAATCGATTATTATGGATTGAGAAAAACTTATCCTTTAAACTAGCTATTGAAGCAATGTTTAAATCTTTAGTTTCAATTCTTCCCCGCTTTAAAATTTATAAAAAAGAAGATGCTCCACAGGTAAAAAACATTTACTGGGCTATTTTAGCTTATTTCAATTCATGGAAAGATATGCTGAATAATAAATCAAGACAAGCCATGCTACTAGGTGTCATATGTTATATATTTAGAGTTTTTGGTGACTCTCCAGCAAGAGTAAGAAAATAAGAACCCTGCATCCATACCACCTACTTAATACATTAATCTTACCTAGAGAAAACAATATAATGATATACTAGACATATTCATCTACATTAATAACAAGGCATTATTAAATTTAGATGGGGATTTATTAAGAAATCAGTAAATATCCTTCGACTCAATTTTATTTTTCATCTATCTATACTCATGCACATCGGCATTGTAACCTCAGAATTTCCGCCAGATATAGGCGGCGTAGAAACCTATGCAGCAGAGTTTGCTCAATCCCTTGCTGCTATGGGACACAAAGTTAGTGTTTTTGTGCATAAAAAACACCAAATTACAAAGCAGGCAACAGGGATCACTCTTTTTCCTTTGTTAGGGTTTTCACGTCAATTAGATCGACCTCATCTGTTATCCTCTGATGTTGATGCCTGGCATGTTATGAATGCTGCACATAGCTGGCTGGCTTTAGAAACGGACAAACCTGTTGTTGTATCAATTCATGGTAATGATTTTCTTAACCCCTACCCTTTAACTATTAGACCGCCATTTTCAAGCTATTTATGGCGGTTAAAAAAACTTATAAAGCCACTAGATATTTGGCTAAGTCGTAAACTTACTCAATCCATGTTGCATAAAGCATTGCCTGCAGCACGTATTATTTTATCTAACAGCACCTATACTCAGGATGTTTTCTTAAAAAAATTCCCCCAGTGCCAGGGGAAAACGCTTATTTCTTATGTTGGTGTAGGTGAGCGCTTCTTAGCCTCACCCTTAACTAACAAAAACAATGCCACCCCCCATTTTTTAACCGTCTCTCGTCTCTCTGAACCTAGAAAGAATGTAGACAAAGTATTACAAGCTTTAGGAAAATTAAACTCGCAATTTGACTTTCGATACACAGTTATTGGTGATGGCTCAGAAAAATTGTCGTTAGAGGCTACAGCTAATAAACTAGGACTAGCAGAAAAAGTTACCTTTCTTGGTCGTCAGCCAATAGAACAGGTCATCGACTCCATGGCTGCGACGGATTTATTTATTCTCACATCATCAACAATGGCAAACAGTCACGAGGGTTTTGGTATTGTTTATCTGGAAGCAGCAGCTTGTGGAACACCCTCCTTAGCAACTCATCAAGCGGGTGCGATTGAAGCCGTAGGTAATGAAAGAAGCGGTTTTTTTGTTGAAGAACCAACAGTTGAAAACATTAAACAGGCACTAGCCCGTTTTTTAACCCATGAATATAGCTTTAATAGACACGCATGCCGAGAGTTTGCATCAGGTTTTACCTGGCAAAAAGTCGTTGAACATGCCCTACCTTATTATTCACAAGACTAATGAAGAGTAACCCATTAATTTCAGTCATTATGCCTTGCTATAATGCAGAAGCCTATTTAGCCGAGACCGTCAGCAATGTATTTTCTCAAAGCTATGGTCATCTGGAACTCATTATCGTCGATGATGGATCTACAGACCAAAGTACAGCAATATTATCGAAGTTAAATCAGCAATACCCTGACCTTAAGGTATTTCATCAACAAAACCAAGGTCCTTATCCTGCTAGAAATTTTGCTTTGAAACATGCAAAAGGTGAATATATCGCATTTATGGATGCTGATGACTATTGGAGTACTGACTGCCTTGAAAAACTGTACCAAGGCTTAACTGAGAACAATGCGGATTTAAGTTATTGTGGCTGGCAAAATATTGTAGAAAATGGAGAAGATGGCCTTCCCTATATTCCTCCCGCCTATGAAAAAGGGGATATCGTCGACCATTTTTTAACGGGCTGCCCATGGCCAATTCATGCGGCATTAACGCATAAAACCATTATAGACAAGGTTAATGGCTTTTCTACCCGCAGCTTCAGTTCCATGGATTACGATTTTTGGATACGCATTTCTGCGGTCACACAACAAATTACTTTAGTACCAGAAGTTCTGGCTTTTTACCGCTGGCATGATCATGGACAAATTTCTTCAGTAAAATGGAAACAAATCCTAAATGCCCGATCCGTTAAACAAGATTTTATAGAGCATAACCCTGATTTGGTTTCTCATATTTCTGAACAAAAGCGGGACGACTTAGTAAATGGTCAACTATCTACTCAGGCCTATACCGCTTTTTGGAAACGTGATCTAGTGTCTGCTCAGCACCTGTTCAGAGCCATATTTCGTTTAGGTTACTGGAAAATAAAAGACTTACCCTATATATGTCTTAGTTTCCTGCCAACAAAAGTGTTTAAACGTATCATTTTAATTGTCGCTAGCTAAGCCTTATGAATCGTTTTCTCATTCTGATGTATCACATGATAAATAAACCAGAAAGTACAGCGGAAGCTCGATATGCCTGCACACCAGAACAGTTTGATAATCATATGCATGCCTTAATACAAAACGGTTATACGCCTGTCTCGTTAGAACAGATAGAACAGTCGCTTTTATATAACAAAACACTTCCAAAAAATGCAGTTGCCATCACTTTGGATGATGGTTTTGCAGACAACTATACTCATGCATTTCCAATTTTAATTAAACATAAAATTCCCGCAAGTATATTTTTAGCCAGCGGTTGCATAGAATCCAGCAACAAATGGATGGTTAGTCGCGGCTTTCCAAAAAGAGACATGTTATCCTGGAATCAAATCCGTGAAATGGATAAATACCAAATAACATTCGGTGCACATACCGTTAATCATGCAAAATTGCCCAATCTTGATACCCACTCCGCCGCTTTAGAAATATCGAATTCAAAAACAACGATTGAAAACCAGTTAGGAAAAGCGTGCAAACATTTTGCCTACCCATACGGCCAGTTCAATTCAGAAAACCGCAAAAGTGTTGAAACAGTTGGATTCTCACTTGCCTGCTCAACTGATTCGGGTTTTAATAACAACAACACAGACCCTTTTGAATTACGCCGTATCGAAGTATATGGCAATGACTCAATTTGGAAATTAAAACAAAAAATGACATTTGGAATGAATAAAGCCAGCCTACTGGTTCCAGTCAAATACTATACCAGCCGTTTGCTCAATCGTATAACCCACTAAAGCCCCCATTATGGAAATAAGCCTGATCATTTGTTCATATAATCGAGCTGATTCGCTGAAAGAAACTCTGCTTTCCCTGGCTAATCAAAGCTACTCGAAAAACAACTGGGAACTGATCGTTGTCGATAACAATTCTACCGACCACACTAAAGAAGTCATAGACACATTTGCAACAACACTGCCAAATTTAATTTATAGATTTGAGGAAAGACAAGGACTCTCCTTTGCTAGAAACACTGGAATCAACTTAGCCCGAGGAGACATCATTGTTTTCACCGATGATGATGTTCTTCCTGCTAATAACTGGCTAGCAGAAATAAAAATCAATATGGATATGTATCATTGTGATGCTTGTGGCGGCTATATATCACCGCTATGGGAAAAAGCTCCGCCCGCATGGCTAACTGAGATTTTCTATGGTTACCTGGCCATTAAGACAGATTCTGCAGGCCCTCGTCAGCTAACATCATCTGCTGAATTACCTTTTGGTGCTAATATGGCATTCCGTAAAGAAGTATTTTCAAAGTTTAGTGTCTTTGACACCAATAAAGGCAGAGTAGGCAATGTACTTTCAAGTGGAGAAGATAGTGATATGTTTCAAAGCATATTAGATGGGGAAGGAATGATCTACTATTTTCCTCACATTAAAGTGCAACATAAAGTTGAAGCTTTCAGAACAAGAAAAAATTACTTCAGGCGATGGCGTTATCAATCAAGTAAAAATATTGCAGCAACCACTGATTATCAGGGGGCTAGAAGACTATTTAATATTCCTGTCTATATGATTAAACAAACAATCAATGCAATTGCCCTAGCCTGCAAATCCTATTTGACAGATCCAGCTGATATTTCATTTAGAAAAGAAATGATCGTGTGGCACTTCTTTGGACTCATTGCTGGTATTATTTCATGTAACTCTGCAAAAAAATGAAGTGCGAGTAACTCAGAATAAAAGTGAGATAAAGTCTGCTTAAAATAAATACTTTATAATCCATCTACTTAATATTTTAAATTAACAATTACAGAAAATTAAATGAAACTCACCGTTGTGATTTGTACCCATAACCGTTCTGCATTATTAATGCAGACAATTAGCTCATTTAATCAGGCAAATTTAGCTAATAATTTATCAATCAATATTTTAGTCATACCCAATGCCTGTACTGATAAAACAGTACATCAACTAGAAAATTATACGGCAAACCATAGCAATAACTGTTTAGCTATTTCCTTCTCAGAAGAGCCCAGAGCAGGCAAATCATATGCACTTAATCATGCAATAAACATGACAGATAGTGACTATCTTTGTTTTGTAGATGATGACCAACGGGTAGAAAAAGACTTTTTCATTGCCATTGATAGTGCAATATCTCAATTTCCCGAAGCGACTATTTTCTGTGGTCAGCTAACCCCAGACTGGACTGGACTAGAACCTGACTGGATACACGTCAAAGGCAATTATCAAATCTATCCTATTCCGATTCCTGACTTTACACTCGGTTTAAAACCTAAGCGAATTACTCATGAAACAGGTCATCCTAGCGGTGGCAACCTCATTATAAAAAAAGAGGTATTTTCACGAATAGGATGTTTTTCTACTGCACTTGGCCCTAAGGGGCACAACCTAGCTGGAGGCGAAGATAGTGATTTCGTTATACGTGCATTAAATGCAAGTGAATTCATTCAATATATACCCAACATTATTCAGTACCACTATGTTGAGTTAGCCCGCTTAAAGTTACCCTACCTGATCAAAAACAGCTTTCAACGAACTCGTTCATTCGTTTCAGTGAATCAACCAATGCATACTGCAGTTCCTTTATATATGTGGCGAAAGCTTTTTAACTATATACTAGGTAGCCTATTTTCATTTAATAAAATAAAAATACGCTTTTATTTAATGCGTATTGCCTCTACTTGTGGCGAAATAATTGGCCTTATTGAAAAACGTAATTTATAGTTTTAAACATCGTGACTTTTTGTATTTTTTCTTTTCCCTTCAAACTTTTAAAAATCCATGTCCCTCCTAAATTACTTTAAAGACCTATTAGGTAAATATCTATCTCAAAAATGTATAGAGAGCCCTGTTTTTATAGTCGGTTCTGGGCGTTCTGGTACCAGTGTTTTACTTCAGGCCTTAGGAAAACACCCCGATATTATTGCCTTAGCCGGCGAAGCCCCATTCCTAACGTCTATTGGTGGAAACGCAGCATTATTCAGATCAGATAATGCAGAATATTATTTAAACTCATTAAAAACAGATATCCATTATTTGTTCTCCTCATTATCTCGACTTGGACTGGAAACAGCGGGCGGAAAACACTACGCCTTTAAAGGTTTTATTCGCTCACTTTTACGGGGTGAACTCAAGAGAAAGAAACTTTGGGCAGCCAAAACATTCCCATCAGAAAGAGTAACAAACGGCTTACTCGAAGTTTATCCTAAAGCAAAAATTCTATATATAACACGAAATGGAATTGATGTTGTCCATAGCATGACCAAATTTCATGGTTTTCGTACTCAAACTTTTGTGGATCAATGTCAGGGCTGGAGTGACTCAGTAGAAAAATACCGTTACCTCCTCCATCATAATAATGCTCTCTTTCTAAGACAGGAGGACTTGCTTTCAAACCCTGATGAATTCTTTAAATCTATTTTTGACTTCTTAAATATTGAATACTCCCCAAAAAGCATAGACTTTACCAAAAACAATATAGTTCACCCTCTAGACCAACCCAGTAAAAACCAGCAAGATATAATTTTTCAATTAAAAAAAAGACAAAGCCCTTTCACTTCATGGACAACCGAGCAGAAAAAAACATTTATTTTAATATGTTCTAATGCAATGAAAGAGCTAAAATACCCTATTCCAAATCCAATTCATCACTAACTGAAAAAATACTATGCGTGATATATCCGTATTACTGTTTCTTTTGTTTTTATGCGGTGCGTCTATATGGCGACCATGGCTAGGCGTATTATCCTTAGCCATATTCAGCTACTTGAACCCACATAGTTTTGCCTGGGGATTTGTTACGAGCTTTCCTGCGTTCCAAATCCTTTTTTTTATCGTTATTATCGGCTATTTAAAATCCGATAACAAACAAGCTATTCCAAATGACTGGCGAATCACCTTTTTTGTTTTACTTTGGCTCTATTTTGTATTTACTACTTATTTTGTTGCCTATGTTCCTGACGCTGCAAAACTAAAACTACTTGAAGTCACTAAAATATTTGTTCCATTCTTTTTCACTTTAACACTGATCACCAGCCGGGAAAAACTTTATTACCTGATCATTACGATTGCTGCCTCTATTGGACTTGTTGCTACAAAAGGGGGATTATTTGCACTGGCTACAGGCTTATCTTACCGGGTATATGGCCCACCAAAAACTCAATTTACGGGTAATAATGAGTTTGCCGTTGCAACAATTATTATTATACCTATGTTGATACTATGGTACCGTGAAACAGAAAGGAAGCTAATCAAGAAAATACTATTAGTTTCAATACCTTTATGTGTGATTGCAAGTATCTCTTCATGGTCACGAGGAGCGTTATTAGCTCTTATTGCAACAGGGTTAGTTATTATCTGGAATAGTAAAAAAAAATTAGTCCTTATTCCACTGGTTGTGGTAAGTACAATTGTTTCGATTCCATACCTCCCTGAAAAATGGTTTGCCAGAATGGATACCATTGAAACATATGAGCAAGATAAGTCAGCGCTAGGGCGTTTAGAAGTTTGGAGAGATGGCTGGAACCATACTCTGGAACATCCCTTCACAGGCTCTGGATTTGATGGTTGGCGCTGGGTTTCGATGCGTGACTGGCATAGCTCCTATGTGGAAATATTCTCGGAGCATGGCTTTTTGGCTTTTGCTATTTGGATATCAATGATTATTGGCAGTGTTATCAGTTTAACTCGCTTACCATACAAAACAAAAGATTACCCTGAACTCAATAAATGGGTCACTAATTACTGCCACATGATCAGAGCATCCCTTATTGCTTACATGGTTGGAACTGCTTTTCTTGGTCTTTCTTATTGGGATATTCTATATCATTTAATCTTTATAGCTGTATTGATTAAGAAATTTGCTCTTGAGGAATTAGCTGAATTACAAAATCCTTTATCCTCCTCATACCCCACTTTGTCAGGGAAAAAAGAACCAAGCAGCATTCCAAAATGGAAAGGAATTCGATAGCATTCAGTGCCTGAGGGATAGAAGCAGGGCTATGTCTGAGCACAGGTTGTTTATCACCTATTTTATGACTCCCCATATCAATCCTTTATGATAACCTTTTCTATACCCTTTAACTCGGATGCAATGTCAGAAAAAGAACTCCAGTAGCTTCCAATAATCTTACTACAATTTGCTAACGAATATAAGTCAATTACAGCATCTTGAATAGCAAGTGGATTATTACGATCAAGACTTTCTTTAGCATGTGTTACGATTCTATTAGGGAGTTCTTTTTGAAATAAAATTTCTACCGAAGGGTCATCAGTGGATAGAAAAAAATAAACATCATTATCACTAGCTATTTCATTTTTCATATACTCAATAAATTTTTCTATTGGGCTATTAATAATAGAATGTGTATTATCAGTACGTCTAACATGGATACCAATCATATTTTCTTTTTTATAAGAACCAATAATATTTTGTATAGCTTCTCTGGGAATTAAATTAAAAAAAGCAGAACCATTATAAAACCTCTCACATGTTTTTATATAGACAGTCTTGTGAGTTAAAAGTGTTTCTATCCCATCCTCTTGATTCTTTAAGTTAGCAATTTTTTTATTATTAAAATAGTAATAATATCTCGGTAAAAATATATTTAAGAATGTAATCACAAATTTATTTTCTATTTCAGTTAACCGATCAATCTCCCCAGGAACAATGAACAAATCACTAAACTTACAATTACAAGCTTGATTAAGCTCCCAAATAATATGAAGTTTTATCTTATAATTCACCGCCAAAGCAATAGCAGAATCTATGACGCGTAATCTATTACATAACCCCCCTACGGGTTTAATTATAATCATTGAACAAACACTATTCATTTCTAACCTCTGTATACCACAATTTTCTACAATTCATTATTAGGAATTAGCTAATAACACCAAGTTTCAATCCTTTTCAAGGTTACGAGACGATGAGGAGAAACATTAATCATTTGTTTACTGTCCATTCTTAAACCATTCAACAAAACCAGCTATACACCTACATCTCCACTAAACTTAAGAACCCGTAACTGTTAATGCGTGACTTCTACAAGAATAGAATTTAACAAATCAGTGCGCTTTTTTAATATTATTATGATCACATATTCTTTCCTTGAAACCATAATTCTAACATCATCAATATCCATATTAATTCCCCATAATAAGCCGCATGTATGCTTTGGTGCATTTCTACAGTATGATCAAGAAACTCTTTTTTAAAATAAGGCCGTTTTTTTAAACTGTTAATACTATCATAAGCTAACTCTTTAAGTGGTTGATGGTCCTTTAGCCACATGCCAAAAGGTAAGCCAAAACCATGTTTGGATTTATGCAATATCTCATCAGGCAAAAAACCGACCATGGCCTGTTTGTAAAATTTACGTAATTCTTTTGCCTGTAATTTATCAGACGATGGAATCTTACAAGATAACTCGATCATCTCCTGACTTAACAAAGGATATCTTATCGTAACACCCGCCATTTCACACATTTTATTCACTTTAACTAAATCATTATCATGTAACGTGGTTTTCCAGTCCATGTATAACATACGATTTAAAGTACTTGCTTGCCGAGGCCTATGATAACTTTCCCTTAATAAACCTATTGGCCTTTCTGTATCTATTTGCTGTAAAAACTCTGACTGAAATATTTCTGAACCTAGATGTCTATGTAAAAAATTATAATCTTGCAATCGATCTGGTAATGGTATTTTCGCCTGATCAATATACCGTTTTGCTTTGAAAAATAGTTTTTGTTTGGCAATAAAGCTGGGTAAATGATTTAAAACCCCTTCCATACTATTGCCTATAACCCTCGGTATCTTTTTATAATACTCAAACACTAGTTGTTGCGCATACCTCTCATTACCTGCAAATATTTCATCTCCTCCATCACCACCTAACATAACGCTAATGCCATGATCTTTTGCTACTTTGGCACAGTAGTATGCCGCTAAAGCAGATGAATTACCAAAGGGTTCGTCATAATATGCGGCTATATCAGGAATTGCATTAACCGTATCTTCAGGGGTTAAATAATATTCGTGCTGTATAGTATTAAAACGCTTTACGGCAATATTAGCATATTCAATTTCATCATAACCTTCTACCGGAAAACCCATAGAAAATGTTTTGGCCTTATTTGGGTAAACCTTAGCTAATGCACCTGCCACACTGGAACTGTCTAAACCACCACTTAAGAAAGCCCCTGTCCGATCTTCGCCTACAGATAATCGTCTCACAGAGTCAACAAGATTTTGATGCAGTTCAGCAGCAATTTCTTTGCTAGAAACGGACATGGATTCCTTAAACTCAGGAATCCAATAATGCTTTATTTGTATTTTTCCATCTTGATAAACAAGAACTTGTCCACCTTCTAATTTTTTTACTTGCTGATAGATAGTTCCGGGGCTTGGACAATGATGAAAGTACACATAATCATAAACAGACTGTGCTGAAATATCTGATTTTACTTCTGGGTGTGCAATCACGCTATCCGCACTCAATCCAAAAACCAAGCCATTACTTGTTAATGCATAATATAATTGCGTTAAGCCAACTGTATCAGTTGCTAACAACAACTTTTTCCGCCTAGGGTCAATTATAACAAGTGCCTGTTCCGTTGCCTGGGTCTCCAGGAAATCATTACCATTTTTAAGGTAATGACTAATTATTTCTGTAGCAGACCGCCTTAAACCAGTATTTCCAGCATTAACCAAAACCAGCCCCTGCTCAAACTTTATATTTGTCGTATTTGCCGCTAAAGCGTAGAATTCTGTGCTTTCAATTGCGCTATCTTTTTTTGTATCGTTAGACAACTGATCAATATGACTATGCAAAAGTCGTTCAGAATCCTTACCTAATATTGTTGTTTCTACCCATCCTGCTAGTAATGTCATTTTTTTCCTTCAGCTGTTCTCGTTCTTAACTCAAGTTTTGGAGTTTATTTTTAGCAAAAATCAATGTAAATAATTTATCATGGCTCTATACAAACCACAGGTTTATAAAAAATCAGTAAATTACTTTTATCGTTAAGAAGTAAGCTGTCATTAAATTAAGCTTTGTAGCCTTGATGAAACAAAGTGGAATCAAGGCTTATCTAAACTTTCTCTTGATTTCGTTTCACTACATCAAGGCTACATGATTTTTTATTCTCTTGAACCTGTGGTTAATTAATAGCCATGTAATTTATTAACAAAGAATACAAGCCTCCAAAGTGGTGAAATATAGTTGATTTGACGAACACATCCAGCTGCTCAGAGACTTCAAATTAATAATGACACAAAGTTTTTAAACTTGCCAAGTTTAGTTGGCGATTTGTTCGCGAAGCTTTGGACAAAAAAAGCATATTCCCTATTTATTACACCACGCAGCTTTCAATAAGCAATCAGGCATAGAAGTGATACAACGTTTTACATATACTAAAAGGGTGTTATGTACGACTATCTCAAACGAGAAGATGTCAATTGGCTGAGACTCCATTGTCAGATTGCTCAACAAGTAGTGATAGGCAACAAGATTATAAATAACCTTGCTAGCACTACCAATAAACCGTTTCTACAAGCTATCAACATCAATTGTCACGGTGTTCTTCATATAGTATATAAGGAGGTCAACCAATTTCAGCCGCGGAATTAGCATTTCTGAACCTGTAATGGTCAAATGCCCTTCATCCCTATACACAAAAATATCGCCAAGCTTTGTTATGCAAGTCTCTTCATTACAGATAAGCTTATTAAACCTGATAACTTCAATGTCAGTCCGTTGCTCTATTTCATTAAGTGCATCAATGATACCTTTTTGGTGTGATTGATACTGGACAACTTTAAAATCACAATCAGTCTGACCTAAAACTATTAGGTTTGTAGCCATACGCTCCCTACATTCACCTATATTAAAACCTGGCATGGGTGGGGGTGCCACAATTATCGGATATTTTCCCGCTCGACGCAGCCCTTCAATTGTTTCTATCATTTGCTCTATCGCAACAGACCTTTTGCCTATTATATTCTTACCTTTATAAAATAGTTTGAGTTGATCATTGTTAAAATAGCCAGAAAATGGAGAACTTAAAAGTACAATTTTAATCGATTTATTGTCTCGGATGTATTGGAAAGCTTTTTCATTAAAGTCCAGACATGTTTTAGCCCATGATTCACCATAGTTTTCATCTAAAGAAGCAATACCTCGAATTGGTGCACAAGCCGACTTGGTCACCTGTACAAATGTTTCCCCTATTATTGGAACTTTTAATAAGCCAGGTATCAAGTGCATAGCAAAACTATCACCCCACAAAGCAACCATAGGTTTCTCATTTGTCATACAAGCAGATGTAGGTTTAATGAAAACATGTCTCTGAGAACAAACTTCGCTTAAAGTTGCATCAGTACGGTAAATATCTTTAAAGTCTATATCTCCTGCTTGCCCCGATAATACTGCAGGTATTGGCAATAAAATCAGAAAAATAGAACTTCCAACAAAAACTCTAAAGGTTTTCTTATTACTTGCCTTCCAACCATATCGAAAGGGCTGTTCAACATACTGATATTGCAAAAATGCCATGATCAACGAGAAACAAAATAAAAGCCACATGATGTTTTCTGGAACGGCTTCTAAATAAGCAATATTAGCAAAAGCAAAAATAGGCCAATGAAGCAAGTACAATGAATATGACCAGTCCCCCACTTTTTCTACACTTCGGGTAATAAAACTCAAAGGCAGCCAGTTATCATGACCAAGCAAAAGTATTGCAGTTAAAGTCACGACAACCAAAGCATCTAGGCGAGGATGAATACTATCAACAGGAAAGACAATGATGCCAACTAATACTGAAAATGCCAGTAGTTTTATCACTCGAGAGATACAAAAAGAAGGTGATTGAAGCATAACCCAGGCTACAAGCGAACCTATAAGCAGCTCCCAAGCCCTTGCGGGTAATAGGTAAAAACCCATCATGCTGGAATCTATCGTGGGTAACCGCCAATATGTAAACGGAAAACTTACAAGTATAAAACAAAGCATTATACTGATAAGAATACTTGCAACAATAAACCAGCCTCGCCACTTTTTTAACAGGCAAACAAGAAATAGCGGCATAAAAAAATAATACTGCTCTTCTAAGGATAAAGACCAGATATGCAATAAAGGCTTTTCTTCAGCAGATGCCTCAAAATAACCTGTTTGAAAAGGTAAAATTAAATTAGCAGTATATGTGAGAGCCCCAATAAACTGCTCAATATAATCATTCCACTGCGTGCTTGTTAAAAAACCATAACTTAAAAGCGTAGTAAAGATTAAAGTGGAATAAGCTGCAGGAAGAAGCCGTTTAGCACGTCGAATATAAAACTGTTTAAAAGAGAAGCATCCTTTATCTAAATCTCTTAAAATAATCGAAGTAATGAGAAAACCAGAAATTACAAAAAAAACATCTACACCAAGATAACCTCCTGGAACTGGTAAAATTTTAGCGTGATATAGAACAACAACAAGTACTGCAATACCACGTAAAAACTGAATATCATTACGCATAATTTTTCTTTTTAAATAACTTCAAGCGTTAATTCCGTCCACTCATTGCAAAAGGAATATACTTTTCATTTAAGGAACTGAAGGGGGATATACAATTACTTGATTACTCATAAGCTTAACCACATTAAACATACAAGATCGACGTCATACCAGCAGGGGTTGCCTGTATCTAGTATATAGAGATGTACAATCTGAATAATTCGTCAGTCCTGTTTATCCAAGTACATAAAGTATTTAACTTATCTGTACATGACTCACAACATATCGAAATTTTCCTGATTTCTCTTTAGCTATAGATTCAATATATTCAATATCTATATTTACCTTCCCCCCTAAACGCTGTTTAAACTCTCGTTGAATTCTGTTTTCACTTTCTTGTATATATTGTTGGTTTTTAACTATCTGTACAGTTGTTTCATCAAGGCTATGTTGAGTTATTTTAAAAGACTCGATACCTTCAATACCCCTCAAGATATAGATCAAAGCCAAGCCATGTAATACAGTACCATCTTGTGCAACTATAAAATCAGTGGTGCGCCCTTGAATTTCTTTAAGTAAAGGCAGTCCTCTGCCACAACTACACACCTGATTACTTAAAACACCCACATCACCCGTTTGATATCTGATAAAAGGAAAGTCTCGCGTAGCTAAATGGGTCACAACAATTTCGCCAGCTTCTCCGTAAGGGAGACATTGACCATTATTATCAACAATTTCGACAATAATATCTTCAGCTGTAATATGCATATTACCCGCTGGACATTGATGTGCAATAAACCCTGCATCTCGCCCACCATAACCATTGGCAACAGGGCAGGCAAATACTTGCTCTATTTTAGTACGTTGATGATCATACAGACGCTCGGAGGTCACAAAAGCAACTTTAATCCCTAAATCATTTAATACTTGGCCGGTTGTTTCAGCATGTGTAGCAATATGCGCTAAAGCTGAGGGATAACCAAACAACATTTTAGGCTTTAATGCTTTAATCTGCTGAATGAAACTATCAATCTTAGCCGTAGACATTTCAAACGCAGGTATTAAATGGGTTCTTAAAAACTTATCCCGGATAAGCTTTATTTTGTCTTGCCCTCCTAGCTCTATTGGTGAACCCCAAATAACTGCTTCAACATCGCCTATATCAACACCCCACCACCGTGTAGCCCGCCATTTTGCAGCCACATCATGACTGACCCGCATATTGCCAATATAAAATATTAATGGTTCACCACTAGAGCCACCAGTATTAAATTTTGACAGACCTTGGGCATCATCAGCCTTTAACTGCTTGCTATATTCTCTTATCAAAGGTTTCCCTGTTAAAGGCAGTTGCCTTAAATCTTCAAGGGAAGAAATGCTTTCAGGGTTGAAACCTGTCCGTTTAAATAACTGTTGATAATAAGGAACATGTTGCCCAACATCAGTCAAAAATTGCTTAAGCCTACTTACTTGTAATACTGTTAACTGTTCTGCCGATAGCCATTGTGTTACCTCCATATCCTTACGGATACGAACAGTATCATGTTTTTTTAATTGCTCATGTATTGGGAATAAAAAACTGGCAACCAGCTTTGTATAAAAACCCATCGTTAAAAGAGCCTTGAATAAATAGTTGATAATTTCTTCACAGTAACCTCTACCCCAAACTGCTGTTCACAACGTTTTCTTGCTGCTAGCCCCATCTTTTTTCCTAATTGTCCATCTGCAATTAAAACATTTAAAGCATCAACTAATTCTACAACTTCTCCAACATTAACAATTATACCTTCTTGCTGATCGCTGATCGCAATGGGAATTCCACCAACAGGTGTTACGATTACCGGTAAAGCATACGACATAGCTTCTAACAACGAAATAGGTAATCCTTCAGCGTAAGAAGGTAGAACAAATATATCTGACTGTCGCAAAAATTCAATTTTTGCATCACCAAATTGCGGGCCTAGTAGTTTAATTTTATTTGTTAAGCCTTTAGCCACAAGTTGCTGTTCAACTTTATCAAAAATTCCTGCATCTTCTTCCCCACCCACAAAATTAAGAACGGCACCTTCAACATTCTGCATAGCCTGAATTAAATCCCAGACCCCCTTCCGTTCACATAAATTGCCTAAGAACAAAATTTGAACAGAGTCATTTCCATGGTTTTGTTTATTTTCCTCTGATAGTTCAGGGATGGGTACACCATTTTCAACGATGCAAAAAGGCAAATCACCTAGTTTCTGTTGCAGTAGTTGCTGCCACGATTCAGACAAAACAATAATACTATTACAACGAACCATAACCCATTGCACGTATTTAAATAAAACGGGGTTTAGCTCATCTAAAAATTGATCAAATCGTGCACCATGTATATGAAGAACAACAGGTTTCGATAAACATTTTGCGATACAGAGCAGAACACTATCCAAAAAAAAAGTAAATCCACTGCAGGTATGGATATGGGCTATCGTTTTCTGCTTGCTTTGCAATAAACGAGTCCACTTTAGCCAAAGCGTCAGCTTGCTCTTTATCCCACTAAATAAACTTCTGCCTTCAGGTGTGGTTTTAAATGTATTAAAAAACTCTAAATCCACTTGCTCAGCCAAACTAGAATGCTGCAAATCCTCTAACACAGTTGCCATACCACCAATTGCTGGTGGCATAGGACCAGTCATAATGACTCTAATTTTTGACATAATCATTTAATATTTTATCGTAAACACTAAGGTAATCTTTTACCATACGCTGCAAACTGAATTTTTCAACTGCTAAAGTACGGCCGGCAGAACCATACTGCTGGATAATATTCGGATTATCAAAATAATACTTTAAAGTTTTGGCCATTTCATGCTCTGACTGCTTTTTTACCAAACTGCCAGTTACATTATCGACAACCAATTCAGGATTACCACCTACATTAGTGGCAATGACAGGCAACCCCGTTGCCATGGCTTCCAAAATAGTATTTGAAATCCCTTCATTCACCGAGGGTAACACAAAAACATCCAACACTTTCAATAACTCACTGATATCACTACGCTCCCCTGCAAGCCACACCAGTTCATCTACATTGTTTTGCTGCACAATAGCCTGCAATCTGGCATGCAATGAACCAGTTCCGATTAATACTAGACGTACCTTATCCTTATATTCAGGAAATTCTGTGATCAATTCAACAAAAGCCAGCAATAGAGTAATTGGATCTTTAACCGGTTCTTGCCTACCTACAGTACCCACCACAATAGCTTTGTCTGCACAAAAAGAATCTGGCAACAAATCAACAGGCTTTAATTTAACAGGCCTAAACTTATCAACATCAACCCCATTATAAATCTGTGCTATTTTTTTCTCAGGTACCTTAATATGCTGTAATAGCCACTGCCCCAGATCTCGAGACATGGGAATATAGCATTGGATAAACAATCGATAGAATCGACGTATCAAAGTATATCGGGCATGTTTTCCATCCAGATCATCTATATCCCGTCCATGCTCACCATGAACTCTTCCCTTGATCCCCGCTAAAAAACCAGGTAATTGAACTTCTAATGCTGACAAGTTTCTTGTATGCAAAATATCTGGCTTTAATTTAAGCAACAGTTTCCATAATCTGAAGAAGACCCAAAAATCTTTTCCTTCTTTTTTATGCAAACAAAATACCTCTACATTTTCCTGAGTAAGCCTATTTCTAAAATCAGTATAATCGGTCATGCATATTATCGCATGACGATATTTATCCTTTGGAATTGTATTTATCAAATTGACCAGACCATTCTCCAAGCCCCCAGTCCCAAGTCTAAAAATAACATGTGCGATTAAAGGTGGGCTATTTAATTTCTGCATAATTAATATTGTTATATATCCGTATTAGTGCTTTAGTTTTGAAGTATTACGCTGTAATAGCATTGGGTAAACTTTTTCATACTGAGCGACGCTCATGGGCCAGTTTCTTTGTTGCTCAACATATAAACGCCCCTGCTCACGCACTGTATTCCATTGTGAGCGATTATCCGTAAGATTTAAAACAGCAGAAGCTAAAGCAGTCGCATCACCCGCGGAAAATAAAAAACCATTTTTTCCATTTTCAATCAACTCCTTATGCCCACCAACATCAGAGGCAACAACCAACCTTCCTTGAGCCATAGCCTCTAAAGGTTTCAATGGTGTGACTAATTCCGTTAAGCGCATTGCCAATCGGGGGTAAACAAAAACATCAACTAAATTGTAATAATCTTGCACTTGATCATGCGGCACACGACCAGTAAAAATCACATAGGATTCCAACTGCAAATGCTTAACCTTATTTTTTATTACTTGTTCCTGCGGCCCCCCACCTACCAATAATAGGCGAATTTCTGGCTGTTGTTTGAGAATTATAGGTAAAGCATCCAGAATCAACGGAATACCTTCATAAGCATAAAAAGAACCTATAAAACCAAGGACAGTTTTACCCTTCAAGCCTAACTGATGTTTCAGGTTTTCGTCAGCTTGTTGTCCAAAAGTAAATTTTTCAATATTGACCGCATTGGGAATAACAGTGATTTTATTTTCTGCTACCCCCCGTTTAATAATATCTTGCCTCAAGCCTTCACAAATACAAGTGACTGCCTGCGCCTTTTTAAAAACATAGCTTTCCAATGCTTTTGTAATTCGATATCGTAAACTGCCCTCTTGAGTAGTTCCATGATCTACAGCGGCATCTTCCCAAAAAGCTCGGCATTCATAAACAACAGGAATATTATATTTTTTACCTGCTCTTATTGCTGCCAGCCCATTCAAGGCAGGTGAATGCGCATGTAAAACATCTGGCTTTATTTCAGGAATAATTTCATCCAGCCGAGCATTCAAACTATTTACAATTGCCCATTGATTGATGATGGGGAGTTTAGCTAAAAATCCCTGTGTATTCTTCGAACGATAAAACTGAAAACCATCAATATATTCAATCGGTTGTTCTGCTACAGTATGTTTGGCAGATGTTAGATGATAAGTTTGCCAGCCTAGTGCACGCTGTTGTTCTAAAATTGCACGGGTTCGAAAAGTATAACCGCTATGCAAAGGAATAGAATGATCAAGGATATGTAATATTTTCAATGCTTTACTTTTATATTGGCGTTAATTTCAGAATAATATGCAATCTGGTTCTATAAAATATCGCTTATAGAAAACTATTAAGTATAATTTATAATTTGCGAAAATAGTAACTACTCAGCGTATATTACCTGTGGGTACAGGGTTTCGATTTATAAGGCTTCTACAACAGGATGTTGCAGCAGAGCTTACATGGTACGCGTCCTTATAAATCAATACCTTGAACCTTCAGCCTCTAGATACGCAGAGTAGTTACCGAAAATATATATCGCATTAATGCGTAGTACCTCCCACTAACCCCATCCAGCTTTTACGCAATAAATGCGGTACTAATAAATACATGGGCATACGAAGCCAATGAGAACGGATATACAATAGCCAACGTGCCAAGCTTGTCCAGCGAACATCACAACTCGGATGATCGGGCATTAAAGCTCTAAAAAAAACAAAATCCATTACTCTAAGCATTAAGCCATTGGGTGCAAACCTGTTTACACTACATATTACAGAATCAGGAATCGATGTTTTTAAAAAAAATGAGGTATACCGCAAACCATAATATAAAGGCCTTCCTAAGTTTAACTCAACAGCCCGTTCAATTAACTTCACCCAAAAGAAATTTTCTTCAGAAAACTCTTTCAGTAATAAGTCTAAGTCTGAAATATCTCGTAAACCATGCACAAAGTCACCTTCGTGAAATAAATGGGTAGCACTATGTAATACTAAATCTTCAGGCGATAAGCAAAATATATTTTCACCATCAACTTTAATAATATTCGCTAATATTTTCTCGGCATTAACTTTAATTTTAGCCGTTGGCGGTAAAATATTATGGTGAACATCCAGCACACTCTGTCTCTTAACATGTCTTAATGGTGGAATTTCATGCATCCATTGTCGATAGTAATTGCGATCATACTCATTATGATGCGTCCCCATCCAACCAGCATTCATAAGTGCAGATTCAGCCAAGTCTATAGAATCGTTAGAAAACAACAAATCAATATCAGAAAAAATTCGACCTTTAGATACTTCAAGCTCTAAAGCAACGTAAGCTGTTCCCTTCATTAACTGGACAGGTAAATTCTTTTTATCTAAGGCACTTTTTAACTCTGATAACTCCCACCCAACAGACTGATGTAACTTGTTGAAAAACATCCATTCAGAAATGAAATGTTTAACGGCTTTTTCAGGTATAAAATCAACTAATCCATCCTTTTTAATGAAATAATACAACCTTGCAGCAAGCCCCGTACATCTCGCTTGTCTGATTAATAAATCCCACTCATTTAAACTAAGATGTTTAACTAAAGTAACATCCCTTAATAAAGAAATTAATAGACAGTTTTTCAATTCTTTTTTTCTGCTGCTAATTCATCAAAAGTTTTTATAGCCTCATCCAAATCGCTATAACAAAAATCGTAACACTCACAAGCATCAACTACATCACCTAATGCATTAAATCCT
>ENA-ORXI01001243-ORXI01001243.1-sediment-metagenome-genome-assembly--contig:-NODE-1243-length-20111-cov-7.743386_pt1 | contig 20111 bp, 12 predicted proteins | sample MGYA00237861_ERZ511468 | MGnify/ENA primary metagenome ERZ511468 (study PRJEB26299, sample SAMN06266213) | sediment metagenome | isolation source: Hudson Canyon methane seep mesocosm | place...
TTAGATTACACTTAAAAAGATTGCGTTTTGTTAATTAATTTACTATTATTTTCTAAATAAAATTAATCTTACTTTCTAGACCACTTTTATTGTTACTGCAAAATGTTATTGAAATGATTTAAATTTACATATTTAGATGTTCTTAACCTTACTCAATTAAGTAGTAATTGAAGGTGGTTTTGATAATATTGAATATTATATTTAAGGTGATTGTATGAAACTTAAAAGCAAATTTTTTTCTATCTTTATAATTTTTATATTGTGTACTCTTCTTCCTATTATTTTGTATTTTAATTACCAATCTGAAAAAGCTTCTATAACGCTAGAAAAAGAAAACTTAACAAAAATTACTAAAAACTTTTCTACTTTTATAAACGATGATATTAATAATAAAATTAATTTAGCTTTTACAATGATAAGTTCACCTATTGTAAAACAACATATTTTACGTAGTAATAAAGAGTTTTCTAAATTAACAACAGAAAATAGAAAACATAAAATAAACTTATTAAATAATAAATGGAAAAAAACAGAAAATATAAATTCTGCATTTGTACAAAATTATCTATCTAATGATTTATCTAATTTTTTAAAAGACCAACAGAAGATAGTAAGTAATTTATATGGTGAAATATTTATTACTAATAAATATGGAAGTTTAATTTCTTCAACTGGCAAATTAACTACACTTGCACACAGACATAAATATTGGTGGAAAGAAAGTTACAATCAAGGGAAGGGAAAGATATTTATTGATGATAGAGGATATGATAAAAGTGTTAAGGGATATGTATTAGGAATTGTATTACCTATTTTTGATAAAAATGAATTCATAGGTATCATCAAAGTGAATCTCAATATTGAAGGTATCTTTAAAAAACTAATTACTAAACTATCTTCCAATCATAATGCAACATTAGAAATAGTTCGATCAGAAGGATTAGTTGTTTATAAAAAAGGAACTATTCCCCTATCTGAAACAATAAAAAATGAGGATATTTTAATAATAAATAAAACTAATAATGGAAATTTTCAAAATAACAAAGAATTAGTATCTTTTTCAAAAATAAAATTTATACATGAAAATATGGATTTACTTTTTGGTGGAAAGAAAAAAAGCATTGCACATTCAAATGGTAATAGTTTCGAATCATGGCATATTTTACTAAAGATAAAAACTGAAAATTTAGTTAGTAGTACGTTATTAAATAATAACAATAAAAGCTTAGCCCTAGTTTTCTTTTTTCTAATTACTTTTTTATTAATCTTTATTTTCTTTATTTCAAAATACATATTATCTCCACTCCAAGTATTAACAAAAAGTGCTGAAAAAATTGCAGTAGGAAATTTTAATACACAAATTAGTATTGATAGCAATGATGAAATTGGAAATTTAACCAAAATATTTAATAATATGATATTTAGTTTAAATTCAACAATGATTTCTAAAACAAGTTTACTCAAAGAATTAAAAGAAAAAGATGAATATGAAAGAGTGATAAATGACAATAATTTAGTTTCTAAAACTGATATTAAAGGAAATATAACATACGTAAATGATGAATTTTGTAGATTTCATGGATATCAGAAAGAAGAATTATTAGGCAAAAACCATAGTGTTCTTCATCATAAAGATGTAAAAAAGGAAGTTTTTAAAAAATTATGGAAAACTATATTATCTGGAAATATTTGGAAAGGAATAACGAAAAATTTTACAAAGGATAAAAAAACAATTTATTTACATACAACAATTTTCCCAATTTTTGATGAATACAATAACATAAAAGAATTTATTGCTATGAGATTTGATATAACACAAGAAATGACATTACGTCTTCAATTAGAAGAACAATACAAAAATTTATCCATTATGAGTACTAGGCTTCAAACATCCCAAAAAATTGGAAACATAGGTAGTTACGAATTTAATATAAAAACAAATGAAGTATTTTGGTCTGAAGAACATTTTAGAATAGTTAATGAAAAAATAAATTCTTTTAAACCTACATACAAACAATATTTAGAATTCATACATCCTGATGATAAAAGTTTTGTTGAAGAAAAACTAAATCATACAATCTTGTCTGGAGAAAATACTCTTTTTAATTATAGATTACAATTAAAAGATAATACGATTAAGTATGTAGAATCAACTGCTACTATTACTAAATATGATTTAGATGAAAAACCTTTAATTGTTTCTGGTAATATAATCGATAAAACTGAAAAAGTTATCCAAAAATTGGCATTAAAAGAAAAAGAGAGATTATTGGTACAACAATCAAAGATGGCAACAATGGGTGAGATGATAGGAAGCATAGCACATCAATGGAAACAACCCATTAGTTTAATCTCTATGTCAAGTGGAGTTCTAAGAATGTCAAGAGAAGAAAAGGATCTTATATCAACTAAACAAATTGATGATTCACTTGATTATATTGATAATGCAGTAATAAATTTAACACAAACTATAGATGATTTTAGAAACTTTTTCAATCCAAATAAAGAAAGAACTCTTTTTAAAATAAGAGATGCTTTTAATGAAACCTTTAAATTAACATTATCACAATTCAAAGGTAATAATATCGAAATAATAAAATCAATAGATGACAATGCGTTATTTGGCTCTCAAAATGAATTACAACAAACTTTAATAAACTTATTAAAAAATGCAAAAGAGGCCTTGATAAAAAAAGAATCACAAGAAAAAAGATTACTTTTTATTGAATCGTATAAAGAAAATGAAAAAATTGTAATAAAAATCAAAGATAATGCAAACGGAATTCCTATTAATATTATAGATAAAATATTTGATTCATATTTTACTACCAAAGAAAAAGAAGGTGGTAGTGGGATAGGTCTTTATATGTGTAAACAAATCGTTGAAGGAAGTATGAAGGGATCTATTACTGTGTTAAATGTAGATTATACTTATGAAGATAAAACTTACCAAGGGGTAGAATTTATAATAAAAATACCTTTGGATTTAAAAGATAAAAATAGATAAGCTAAGGAAAATTATACAGCTGGTGTTAAATAATAATATATTACTTAAGACAAGGTAATATAATTATGAATTCTGCACCTTCATAATTCTTACCATTATGCTCAAATTTAACATTATTTGCTTTGATAATACCATTCATTCCCTCAACTATTAACTTGTAAGTCATATGCAGGCCAAGACCTGTTCCTTGAGATTGATGTTTGGTTGTAAAATACGGTTCAAAAATTTTAGGTAAAATATTAATAGGAATTCCTCCGGCATTATCTTTGATTTTTATTACAGTTTTTTCTTTTTCTAGAGATGCAGATATAAATAAAATTTTATTATCGTACTTTGTAAGGTTTTCATTGAGTGCATCTTTAGCATTATTAAATATATTTATAAAACATTGAGTTAGTTCATTTTCATAACCATTTATTTCAATGCCTTTTTCTATGTCTTGAATTATTTCTATATTATGTTTTTTTATTGTTCCTTCAACTAGATGCAAAAAACTATCTATATCATTTTTTAAATTAAATATTTTTTTAGTTCTATCCCCTTTAACAAAATTTCTAAAATCATCAATCGTTTTGGATAAGTATTGTGCATTACTATTAATAGCATCACAACTTTTTATAAAGGTATCATTATCAAGCTCTCCCATCTCTTTTTGTATTTTCATTCCAGTAGCACCCATAGTAATAACGGAAAGAGGTTGTCTCCATTGATGTGCAATATTACCAATCATCTCACCCATAGAAGCAAGTCTAGTTTGCTCATACAATAATTTATCCTTTAACTTTAACTCCGTTATATCCATAGCAGAGGATATAACAGTGAGTTTACCTTTTATTTTTCCAAGCGGTGCTGAAGAAAATTGCCAAGTTTTTATATCTCCTTTTTTTGTTATAATCTCATATTCACCTTCATTAACTTTTTGATTTAAAGAGTAAAGTTTATCTATGGATTCTTTTATAATAGGCATTTTTTTACCATAGGCTTTTTTTGTCCATTTCTCAATTGTATCAATATCTTTGTGTAGATATCCAGTTAGATGCTCCCATACTTTATTAACTAAAATAACTTTCCCATCTTCATTATGTATCATAATTGGATTTGGTGCTTCTTGTATAATTGTTTCAAGCTCTTTCTTCTTTATTTCTAACTTTGCATTAGATACCTTTAATTCTTCTTCTGTCTGCTTTAAAGCACTAATATCTATAATACTAACAGATACATTGGAAAAATCTTTTAATTTCGTAGGAATTTGAAAAGTTACTATTCCGTATATTATTTTATTATCAAAAGTTCTAAAGAGTGCTTCTTGTGTAAATGATTCTTCTTTTTTCCATATAGCATCTAATTCTTGTATAAATACTTCAATAGCATTATCTCCAAATGTTTTGTCTATAGATAAAATAAGTTTTTCTTTAGATTTAGCATTAAATAGTTTTAATGTAGCAAAATTCACATCAACAACTTTTACTTTTGATGCAATTTCTCTAGCTATATGTCTATTTTGACTTAAGTATTTATATAAATCTATTACTCCATCTTTTCTTAATTTTTCTAAACTTTTTATAACTCCTGATAAATCTTCATTCCAAATTGAAACTTCTGAATTTTCAAATAATCCCTTAAATCTCTCTTCACTTTGTTTTAGTTCAATATCCTTTTTAACTTGTTCCGATATATCTAAACATACTTGAGCTGATCCCATTGTCACCCCTTTTACAACTATAGGATTAACACTACAACTATAAGTTAAAAGACCTTTTTGAATAGAATTAAGAGGAAGAGTTTTACCATTTTTGATAGATAAGCAGATTGGACATTCATTTTCTGCTATATCTGGGTTATGAAATAATTTATGATTTCTTTGATTAATAATATTTTCTTTTTTTAAATTTAAAAAACTCAATGTTGAGTCATTAATTTGACGAATAATTCCTCTAGTATCAACTAATATAGAAGGAAAAGGAATACTATTATAAGTGTCACTCTCATGTGCTAGAAATTTAAATGGCTCTTCCAATGATGATTTAATCATAGATAAAAATATCATCCAATAAGATAAAAACTTTAATAAATGTGCCAATACAGTAAAAATATCATCTACAGTTGTATAAAATGTCAACATCAATTCTGTAAGAATTGTTAATGACATTGAAGCTAAAATATAATAATAAACAGACTTGTCAAATTCTTTTTTTCTTTTAATATATACAAAAATAGTAACTATCAAAATAAATATAACTGTATATTCAAGATTGATTTTTAAAGAGGTTAGTCCACTTCCTTGTTCAAATAAAATTGGAACATAAGGGGAAAAAGATAAAGAATAAATAGCGCTAAAAATTAATCCAAATATAAAAAAAACTTGAAACTTTGTAATAGTTCTAAAACTTACAAAAAGAGCACTTGCCAGTATAAAAGATTCTAATAAACGTGCTGATAACCAAAATGTCAACATTGTATTTGGTCCAGATATTTGATAAATTGACATACCTGAATAAGTTAACATATGAAAGAGGTCCAATAGTGCTACCCAAAAATAGCCTATTCCTAAATATAATAAGAAATTATTTTTTGTAAAATGATATGTAAATGAAACAATTACTATCATCATTAAAGCAATTAAAATAGATAAAATCTCAGCTAAACTATGAAAAAGCAAATGACCACCATAGTGACGAGCAAGTAAAATACTCACTAAAAATATAATCGGAATCATGATCGGTATATAAAGTTTATTTTTATTCACATATTGCATACTTAAACTTCCTTAATTGAAAAATTAAATTTGTTTTTTACAAAGAATATTAATATTATTACGTGTCCTTATTGTATCATCAAAATACTTTTTACTTATATATAAAGTAAAAAAATATCAAAAAGAGCTAGAAAGAGAAAATGATGTTACACTAGTTGAATTTAAAATATAAAAGGTGAGCCAAAGAAGTTAAACTTATACTTTTTTATTGATTATTCAACACTCTTTACGAAATCTTTAAAAAATCACTTTTAAGTCATTATTAAATATTAATATTTCCTAATAAAAAGAAAAAGGATTATTATGTCAACAAGAATAGAACATGACTTAATCGGAGAGAAAGAAATACCAAAAGAAGCTTATTATGGAATTCAAACTGCACGAGCAAAAGAAAATTTTGAAGCATCAGGAATAAAACTTTCAAACTTTACAACATTTATTACTTCACTCGCGAAAGTAAAAAAAGCAACAACATTAGCAAACTATGAACTACAAGAGTTAGCAGAAAATAAAAAAAATGCAATATGCCAAGCTTGTGATGAGATTATAGATGGTAAATATCATGGAGAGTTTGTTGTTGATATGATACAAGGTGGGGCAGGAACTTCTACAAATATGAATACAAATGAAGTAATAGCAAATAGAGCATTAGAAATTTTAGGCTATGAAAAAGGTGATTATAAACATCTACATCCAAACAATGATGTAAACCTATCGCAGTCAACAAATGATGTCTACCCTACTGCTATAAAAATTACTTTATATGAAAAGATATTTGAACTTGTGGACTCTATGAGAATACTTGAAACATCTATGCAAACAAAAGCACTTGAATTTGAAGATGTTATAAAAATGGGAAGAACACAACTTCAAGATGCTGTGCCTATGACATTGGGACAAGAGTTTAATACATATGCAATTATGATAGAAGAGGATATTCAAAGACTTCTTGAATCACAGCAATTAATTAGAGAGATGAATTTAGGTGCAACTGCTATTGGTACAGGTATAAATTCTCATCCCAAATATGCAAAAACAGTTGAGAGAAAACTCCAAGAAGTGACAAATAGACCTTTTGTTACAGCAAAAGATTTAGTAGAAGCAACACAAGATACTGGCTCATTTGTCCAGATTTCTGGAGTATTAAAAAGAGTATCTGTAAAAGTATCTAAAATTTGTAATGATTTAAGACTATTAAGTTCAGGTCCTAGAACTGGTTTTAACGAAATAAATCTACCTGCTATGCAAGCTGGTTCTTCAATTATGCCAGGAAAAGTAAATCCAGTAATCCCAGAGATGGTAAATCAAGTGGCATATCAAGTAATAGGAACAGATGTTTCTATCTCGATGGCTAGTGAGGGTGGACAATTACAATTAAATGTATTTGAGCCACTTATTGCATATAACTTATTTAACTCTATTAATATGATGAAAAAAGCATTTGAAGCTTTAGCATATAAATGTATAGATGGAATTACTGCAAATAAGATTAGATGTGAAGAGATGGTTTTAAATAGTATTGGATTAGTAACAGCTTTAAATCCTTATATCGGATATGAAAACTCTACAATGGTTGCAAAAGAAGCATTAAACAATAATACTTCTGTTTATGATATTGTATTAGAAAAGAAACTTCTATCAAAAGAACAATTAGATGAAATTATTCATCCTCATAATATGATAAAACCACTCAATATAAAATAGATTGAATACGATAACTTAGGAAGATATTGAAAAAAAGTATTAAATAATACTACACTTATTATAGTAGGAGAAATAATGTATAATATAAGCACAGCAGATTTATGTGATGAAAATCAGAATAAAAAAATACAAGTGTTATCACCAAAATTTAAAAACTTTGGTGCTTTAAAAAGATTTTATGGACAAATAGAAACTGTAAAACTTAATAAAAGTAACTGGAAATTATTAGAAATGTTAAGAGATACTAATGGTGAAGGTAAAATAGTAGTAGTTGATAACTCAGAAGAATACTTTGGTGTTGTAGGAGACAAACTAATGGCTTTTGCTTTAAAAAATAATTGGCAAGCAATAATACTCAATGGTTATGTTCGAGATACAGATGAAACTCAAAATATGAATGTAGGTTTATTTGCTATTGGTACTTGTCCTTTACGTAATTTTGAAAAGACTGAATCATCACAAGGATGTGAGTTAAACTTTGATGGATTATCATTTAATCAGGGTGATTATATTTATGCTGATAATGATGGTGTTATTATTTCTAAAGAGAAGTTATTATAAAGAATTAGATAATGTAGTTTTATAAAAGGATTTTATATGTTTATAAAAATATTGTTTATTGCAATGTTTATGGTTAGTTGTACCTTTGCAACAACATCAAAACAAAAATCTCAAGTACTTATTATTAACTCGTATCATAAAGGTTTTCAATGGAGTGATGAACTCATCAATGGTGTTGAAAAAGCTTTTGGAAATAATAGTAATGTAGAAACTACTATTTTATACATGGACTCAAAAAGAATTAACTCTGCTGAGTATTATGATACATTAAAAAATCTCTATAAACTTCAATTAAAAAATAGAAAATATGACTTAGTTTTATTAGTAGATAAATTTGCTTATGAATTTGCATTAAATAATTATGATGATTTATTTACAAATGAAAGACTTGTTTTTTCTGGAATAGAACACTTTAATCCTGCACTTGTCAAGAATTTTGATTTGGAAGAGAAAATATCTGGTATTTTAGAAAGAAGAGCAATAGATGATATTTTTGTAACTATTGATAAAATGATGCCTACTCTAAAAAAACTGTATGTAATAAATGATTTTAGTGCAAATGGTAATGATACGGATATAATCATTCAAAAATCAATAAAAAAATTTGAAAAAAAATTTCAAATAAATTATATAAGATATTCCGATATTAATACATTAAAAAAGAAGTTCTCCATACATAAAAAAGATGAAGCAGTCTTTTTCATACGGTTTTATAATAACAAAAATAAAGAATTTCATAAAAACTATGAAATTGCCTCTATGATTGATTCTTTTAATTTACCAACATTTACTACTGACTCATTGTTTTTAGAAAAAGGTTCACTTGGAGGAAAACTAGTTTTAATTGAAGAATTAGGACGAAATACAGGGAAACTAGTTTTAAAACTTCTTAAAAATAAAAATGAACCACCAGTAATTAAAATTGATGATAGTTATTCTTATATTTTTGATTATGATAAGTTAAAAAAATTTGGCTTAGATCCTGAAATATTAAATAAAGATATATCTTATGTAAATGCCCCTTTAGAATTTTTGGATAAAAATAGAGATTTAGTAAATGCTGTTTTTATTATCTCTCCTCTATTACTTTTATTAATTGCTGTACTTTTTTATAACTTACAATTACAAATAAAAAATGCTAAAAATCAGCAGTTTATTATTCAACAATCCAAACTCGCAGAAATTGGAGAAATTATTTCCTCTATTGCACATCAATGGAAAGAACCACTAATCGAAATATCAACACTTGTCCAATCATACGTAAGTTCAGATAAAAAAACAAAAGAGGAAGACAAAAAGTATCTTGATGATGTAATGTTTCAAATATATTATATGACAGATACTATCAATGATTTTCAAGACTTTATAAAACCATCAAGTAAAAAAACAAGTTTTAATATAAAAGATGCGATTGTAAAGATGATGAATATTGTAGAGCATAATATGAAATATAATTATATAGATATCAATATTAATATAAAAGATGAAAAAAAACTTATTATTTCTGGTTATCATAATGAATTGATGCAAAGCTTGTTAAATATTGTAAACAATGCAAAAGATTCTCTTTTAAAAAGAAAAGCTTTAGATAAAGCTTTTAAAGGAAAAATAAATATAGATATATTTAGTACATTCCATTATGTTCAAATTGAAATTAATGATAATGGTGGAGGAATAGCTCCTAAAGATATCAAAAAAGTGTTTGATCCATATTATACAACAAAGAAAAAAGGTGATGGAATTGGTTTGTATATGACGAAAGTCATAATAGAAGATAAAATGTCAGGTCAGATTACTGTATCAAATAAAAATGATGGTGCGAATTTTATAATAAAATTGGGGTTAGAAAATGAAAATTTTAGTTCTTGAAGATAATGTAACGTTATGTAGTTTTATAAAAGAGTCTTTAAATAAGGAAGGTTATAGTGTGGATACTTTTAATGATGGAGAAGAAGCATTAAATGTATTAAATAACGGATATTCATGTTTTATATTAGACATAAATGTACCTTCAGTTGATGGTATATCAATATTAGATACAGTACGAATTTTCAATAAAACGACACCTGTAATTATAATTAGTGCAAATCATGAGTTAGAAAAAATCCAAGCTTCGTATGAGTTGGGTTGTGATGATTATTTGAAAAAACCTTTTTTGATGTATGAATTAATACAAAAGGTGAAAAAACTTTGTGATACAAAAGATAAAATTATTGATTTTACAAATGGTTTTATTTATGATTATAAAAATAGACATATGACACATGATCAAGTTGAAGTAAAACTAGCAAAAAAGGAGATATTATTTCTAGAACTTCTTTGTAAAAGTAATACTCGAATATTTACTTTTGAAGAGATAGAAGATTATGTTTGGGAGGGAGAACCTACTACACTTACAAACATAAGAGCACTAGTAAAACGCTTACGAAAAAAAATTCCAGAAAAAACTATAATTATTGTAAAAGGGATAGGATATAAACTAAATATCTAAAATTCTTAAAAATTCATTAAAAAAACTCCAAAAAAATTACTTTTAGGTCACTTTAGACCCTTAAAATGAATGAAACAAAAGGAGAAAAGATGAAAGAATTTTGGAAGAAAATCCCACTTTGGCAAAAAATCGTAGGTGCATTGATTTTAGGACTTATGACAGGAATTATATTTGGGGAGAGTGCACAAGCTCTAAAACCTATTGGAACATTATTTATCAACTTGATTAAAATGCTGATTGTACCTCTAGTTTTTGTTACTCTTGTAACAGGAATTATAGCTATGGAAGATTTAAAGAAAATGCAACGAGTAGGATTTAAAACATTTATAGTTTATCTCGCTACTACTGCCATTGCAATTACAATAGGATTAGTTGTTGGTATAGTTTTAGAACCAGGTGTAGGAGTGTCACTTGAAGCAGCTTCTAGCATGACAGTAAAAGAAGCACCAACATTAATAGATACATTACTAAATATCATTACTAAAAATCCATTCTCAAGTTTCGCAAATGGAAATGTATTACAAATTATATTTTTTGCTATTATCTTAGGTATTTCGATTAACCTATCAGGTGAAAAAGGAGAACCTGCTAAGAAGTTTTTTACATCTATGTCTGAAGCTATGTATAAAATGACAGAGATAGTAATGGCTTTTGCTCCATTTGGTGTATTTGCACTTATGGCATGGGTTTCTTCATCATATGGTGCAGATGTATTACTAAGTTTAGGAAAAGTTATCTTTGGTGTTTATTTAGCTGCCATTATACATATCTTAATAACTATGGCTGGAGGAATATCTTTTATAGGGAAACTAAATCCAATCAAATTTTTCAAAGGTATTATTACTGCACAAACTGTTGCTTTTACAAGTACAAGTAGTTCAGGAACATTACCTATTACAACTCAAAATACAACTGAAAACTTAGGTGTTTCTAAACCAATTGCAAGTTTTGTATTACCGTTAGGTGCTACAATAAATATGGATGGTACAGCATTGTACCAAGGTGTTTGTGCGATGTTTGTAGCGCAAGCATTTGGTGTACAATTAGGTATGGAAGAATACTTAGTAATTATATTAACTTCTACATTAGCTTCTATTGGTACAGCAGGTGTTCCAGGAGCTGGACTTATTATGTTAACACTTGTATTAACATCTGTTGGTCTACCAATCGAAGGTGTTGCAATTATTGCAGGAATTGATAGAATATTAGATATGGCTAGAACAACTGTAAATGTTACAGGTGACGCTATGACATCAGTACTTATTGCAAAAAGTGAAAATGAACTTGATGAAGATATTTATAATGGTCATAAACTACACGAAGAAGTTGAATTACGAAAATCAATCTAATTATAAAGAGGATAACCCCTCTTTATAATCTACTGCTATACATTATTCAAAATAAAAATCTTAGTTTTTTGCACTAAATCAATATTAAATTTGTTTAATTATATAGAATAATTTGGTGAGGAATCATTTGAATCTAATGGTAAAGTAATTACAAACTCCGCTCCATCATACTCTTTACCATTAAATTTATAATGTACATTATTAACCTCGATAGTTCCATTCATACTCTCCACTATTAAATTATAAGTCATATGTAAACCAAGGCCAGTACCTTGTGATTGGTGCTTAGTTGTAAAGTAAGGTTCAAATACTCTAGGTAATACATCTTCAGCTATCCCTCCTGCATTATCTTTAAATTTTATAACCACATTTTTATCAACAGTTTCTTGAGAAATAAAAACAAATCTGTCTTCTTCTTGATTCTTATCGACTAAGGCATCTTTTGCATTATTAAAAATATTAATAAAACATTGTATTAATTCATTTGGATAACCTTGAATATTAATATCTTCTATTAGACTTATAATTACTTGGATATGACTATGCTTAATAGTAGAATCAATAAGTTTTAAAAAAGAATCTGTATCATTTTTCAAACTAAATTGTACAGAGTTATGATCATCTTTTGTAAAGTTTCTAAAATCTTCAATAGTTTGAGAAAGGTATTGTGCATTATCATTAATTATATTACAAGTTTTTATAAGAGAATTCTCATCTAGTATACCATATTCTTTTTCCATAATAATACCTGTAGATGCAGTAGATATTATAGAAAGTGGTTGTCTCCATTGATGAGCTATATTTCCTATCATCTCTCCCATTAGTGACATTTTTTCTGCTCGTAGAAGTTGTCTTTCTTTCTTTTTAATATCCCTTAAATCACTAAAAATGGCTAGATAATTTTGAACTTTATTACCATCATATAATGCACTTATACTAAGCCATATAGGTATATCTAAACCATTTACATCCTTATTTACAATTTCACCACTCCAATAGTGTTCATGGGTTAAAGCACTCCACATCTCTTTATAAAACTCTGGAGAATATGTCTTTGAAGATAATACACTAGGATTTTTACCTATTAGGTCATCATTTTTTAAACCATACGTATTTGAAAAAGATTGATTTACTTCTATAATATTATTATTTTCATCTGTAATAATCATCCCTTCTATGGCAGTATCCATTGCTTTTGAAAATAGTTTAATTCGCATATCATCTTTTTTATTCTTTAATACTATATTTACAATAGAAGCTGCTGTTTCTAAAAGTTTTTTATGGAAAGGGGATGGTGAACGATGTTCAAATGAAGATAAAGCAAAAGTACCAATAGCAACTTTTTCTTCATCTCTAATAGGTATAGACCAACATGAACACAAATTAAAATCATAGGCAATCTGTCGAATATCAGTCCATCTATCATCAGTAAAAGTATTTGATACAAATTGCGCTTCATTATGAAATATTGCATTTCCACATGAACCACCACCAACACATGGTTTTAAATTTTTTAATGCTTCGTGTCCGATAGCTGGTATATTAGGAGCTGATAAAATACTCATAAGTCCTGTTGTTTTATCTAATAACATTATAGAGGCAACAGAATTTGGTAATAAGCTCTCAGCCAGTTTACATAAATGTTCTAATATTTCTTCATAATGAATACGCGATGCTAACATTTCTAATATTTCACTTTGAAGATTTAGAATACTATTGTATTCATCTATACTAATTTTTAGTTCATCAAATTTATTATTTTCCATAATCACTCCATGAGGCTGTAATATACTTTAAAATATAATTAAGTATAACATAATTCAAAGTTAAAAGAATATGATATTTTGATTATTAATTAGACTTAACTATATTTTAAATATAAAATAGATAATTGAATATAAGAAATTAAAGGTATAATTGACTATTAAAATTATATATTCGGAGTGTTTTTTATGTCTATTTTTGCAGTACAATATTTAGCTGGTGGATTTTTAGATGAAGATTTACAAAACTTTAACAAAAATTTTGATGATTGGTGTGTTCAATTTGAGAGTTATGATGAGGCGATGATGATTGTACAAACTCTTGAAAACCAAAAATCCATAGTTATTGTTGAAATAACACCATTAAGTTATCCAAAGTATTTTTTTACATCTTTACAAGGAACAGTTTATTTAACACGGCAGATTAAAGATAAAATTATTTGTACGGTGGAACCATATATTGGATCTAGCTTTAAAATCGCCATATGTGATCTTAAAACTAAACATGTAAGATTTACAAAAACAAGCTATAAAAGTATTACCAGTGTTGAAGCTGCTTTTAGTAATTTTAGTGAGTAGTTAGATTCTAGCTAAAGACTAAAGCTTCACCTATATCCCTTTATTTATAAATTTTTCACTAAAACTTTTATTTAGTATACTTTTTGTTAGTATTGTATACTCTTAGTAATTATGATAGAATTCATAGAGTTAGTAAAAATTATTTTACTAATTACTGTCTATCTTTATGAAAAGATAGATAATTAATTAGATAAAAGGTTCATCTTGAGATCTCTAAATAATGTTTCTGTAAAAACTAAATTAATATTAATCTTATTTTTTCCAATTCTTGGTTTAATTATATTCGCATCCTTACAATCTTTTGACTACTATAATAAATATACTTCAATGAAAAAAGTAGAAACCTTAGTTTTATTATCAGTCAATTTATCTAAACTCGTGCATGAAACACAAAAAGAAAGAGGCATGACAACTGGATACTTAGCAAGTAAAGGAAAAAAATTTCAAGATCAACTTTTAAAACAAAAAGATTCTACAAATAAGAAATTCATTACAATTAAAAACTCAATTGGAAAAGTAGATTTTAAATCTTATCCAAAAATTTTTCAAGAAAATATGGATGAAATACTAACTGCTTTAAAAAATCTCAAGAATATAAGACAAAAAGTTCAAACACTTAAAATCACAAATTCAAATGCATTTAAATACTATACAAACATAAATTCCATTATTTTGAATAATATTAAACATATTGCTAAACTAGCAAATGATCCAATAATAACAAGAGACATAATTGCTTATGCTAACTTTTTATTATCAAAAGAAAGATCAGGGATGGAGAGAGCTGTTATTACAAATACCCTTGTAGTCGATAGATTATCTAAAGAGACGGAAACAAGGATTGCTAGTTTAATTACTGCACAAAAAATCTACATAAATAACTTTCTTGATTTAGCAAATGAAAATTCAATAAAATTTTATAAACAAACATTAGTGGGAGAAGCTATTGACGAAGTCAACAGAATTAGACTAAGTTTAGAAAATGCAAGTAAAAAACATCTCATTATTTTACAAATGAAAGCATTGGTGGGTTATGGTGGGATTATTCATAATTTTAAGAACTATGTTATACGAGGAGACATAAAGTATAAAACAAATAGTCTCAAAAAATATGAAGAGTTTCCTATACTAATAGAACAATACAAACAAATAAGCCAAATATCAAATAAAGAAGAAAAGTTATTTATAGATATTAAAAATACATTCCATAATTACTTTAATGGATTAAAGGTAATCACACGATTAAAAGATACAAAATTAAAAATAGAAGAGATAGATAAATTAGTAAAAGTAAATGATACATCAGCCATAATTGCATTAAATACACTTTCTAACTCATTATTTTTAGATACTAGTGAGTACTGGTTTTCTCAAATAACAGTAAAAATAAATAAACTGAAAAAGATAGATGATGAGTTATCAAAAATACTTTTAGAAGAAACTAAATTAGTAAAGGACCACGTATATAAGGGGTTACTTTATAGTATAATAGGTTCAATATTATCTATACTTTTAGCATTACTTTTTGGATATATTATTTCAAAAAAAATCACAACTACATTAGAAGATTTTACAAAAGGTTTAGATGGTTTTTTTGCCTTTTTAAATTATAAAAACCATGATGTTAAGTTATTAACTAATACTGGTTCTGATGAATTTGGGAAAATGGCAGATAAAGTAAATCAAAATATAACTATGACTAAATTAGGGATTCAAGCAGATAGAAAAGTAGTGCAAGATACAAATCTTGTTTTAGCACAATTTGCACAAGGTGACTTATCTCAACGTGTAACAAAAACTTCTTTTAATCCATCACTTCAGGAACTAACAAAACTCCTAAATCAAATGGGAAATAGCATGGGAAATAATATTGGTAATATTCTAGATATACTTGAAGAATATTCTAATTTTAATTATACAAACAGAGTTGAATCACATGGCATTAAAGATCACTTATTGAAGCTTGCTAATGGTATCAACTTTTTAGGTGATTCTGTTACAAAAATGTTAAAAGAAATTACAGATGAAAAAGATTATTCAAATATAGTTATTGAATCAAACACAAATGCAATTATAGCTGTGGGAATGGATCTTAAGGTCAAAACTTTTAATTATTCTGCAGAAAAAATATTTGGATATTCAAAAGATGAAATGATAGGTAAAAATTCATTATTAAAACTTATTCCACTTAATCATATTCACCAACATAATAAAGGAATAAATGATTATTTTGCTACGGGTATGTTTAAACATGATAATGAAAACCTAGAATTAATAGCAATTAGAAAAAATGGGGAAACCTTTCCAATTCGAATCTCTTTTGGAAAAAATGAAAATCTAGATAAAAAAGAAAGAATAGTTGTTGCAAATATTCAAGATATCTCGGGAGAAAAAGAGAAAGAGAAAAAAATTAAAGAGTCAACAATCTTACTTGAACAATATAAAACAGCTATAGATTTGACATTAATTGTTTCAAAAACAGATATAAAAGGAAATATCACCTATATCAATAATCAATTTTGTAAAATATCGCAATATTCACAAGAAGAACTACTTGGTCAACCACATAATATTGTCAGACATAAAAATATGCCTAAAAAAGCTTTTGCAGATATGTGGAAAACAATTAAAAGTAAAAAAATATGGACAGGACAAGTTGAAAATAGAGCGAAAGATGGAAGCTCTTATTATGTAAATACAATGGTAATGCCCATTTTAAATTCAAAAGATGAAATCATAGAGTACATCAGTGTTAGGACTGATATCACAGCTCTTGTTAAAATTGAGCAAGATATTATGAGTACACAAAAAGAAGTTTTATTTACATTGGGTGAGTTAGGAGAGATGAGATCTAAGGAAACTGGTCAACATGTAAGTAGAGTTGCATTGTATTCAGAGCTTATAGCAACAAAGTATGGACTAGAGAAAGAAGAAGTTGCTTTACTAAAAATGGCTAGTCCTATGCATGATATTGGGAAAGTTGCCATTCCTGATGAAATATTATTAAAACCAGGAAAATTAAGTGATGAAGAGATGGGTATTATGAAAACTCATGCAAAAATTGGTCATGAAATATTTTGTAAGTCTACTCATAAAATGCTTCAAACAGCAGCAATCATATCTCATGAACATCATGAGAAATACGATGGTACTGGGTATCCTAGAGGATTAAAAGGTGAGGATATAAATATTTTAGGTCGCATTACATCTGTAGCTGATGTATTTGATGCTTTAAGCCATGATAGAGCTTATAAAAAAGCCTGGTCAATAGAAGAGACACTTAACTTTATGATAAAAGAAAAAAACAGATCATTTGATCCAAGACTAGTTGATGTTTTAATAAATAATATTGATGAAATATTAAAAATAAAAAATGAATATAATTCTTAATACAAACTAATTATTTATTGTGTGCCTAATAGGCACACAAATACACCTATTTTAATAATTTTTACTTTATCTCGTCTATCTCACTTAGTATAACATCACTAATCTTATTGGATTTTCCAAAATGATTAAGAAGATGAAACTTAATATTTTTATGTTTATTGGATAACTCTTTAAGTATCTTTGGTAGATCAGTGCTCAGTTCTTTTTCAAAGTTTAAAAAATATGGATACACGTATATTGTTGTGATACCATTTTTTATTTGTTTTTGAACAATATCTTCTATTGATGGTTCAGAAAAGTCTAAAAAAGCAGCATGTATGCTTTTAAACTTTTTATCTTTCTTTTTTATCTTATGTACTAATTTAAAAAAATCATTATTAGGACCTGCTTTTACACTACCATGAGCGAATAAAATCATCCCATCAGTTTTCTCTTTTTTATTAATATAGTTTGGATCCTTCATTTTTTCATACATGCTTTTTAAACACTCAACAAAATAAGGATGATTATTAGGGGCTTTAGCAACCCGATAATCTTTAAAACCTAACTCTTCTGCAACTTCTCTATATTCTATATCCAATTCACCTTCAGTTTCAGAATTGTCCACAGTAAATGAAGTAGGATATATAATCACTTTTTTATTGTCTCTAACAACTTCAGTTAATTTATCTTCTAAATATGGTCGAAGCCATTGTAGTGGTCCTAATCTTGACTGATACGCAATTTCAATATTTTTAAACTTGATTCCCTGCTTTTTTAACTCTTTTTTTGCACTTTTTACATTTGCTAATATATGTTTTTGATATAAATCACCTTTATCTACAACTTTTTGAGGTAAGCCATGTCCAGAAAATATTAAAGTAAACTTTTTACTATCTTTCCCATTTAAAGATTCTTTTATTCGTTCTACTATTGCTTTATTATATAACTCATTATCATAAAAATCGTCTATAGTTTTAACTTTGTCAGCCACTCCATACATCTTAGCAAATCTCATAAAATCTTCAATAGATGACTTTGTTGTAGTACTTGAATAATGAGGATACATAGGAAGTGCATATATCTCATCATAGTGTTTTATTTTTGATATTACTTCGTTTGCAAATGGTGGAGTATATCTCATTGCATAAAATACATCAGCATCTACTTCTTTTTCAAGTTTTTTTATTAATTGTTTTGTATGACCAACAATAGGCGAAACACCACCTAGTAAGCTATAATTATGTGTAGCTTCTTCTAGTCTTTTTCTTCGTATTAACCAACCTATCATTGCTCTAACGGGCTGAGGAGCACCTATTATATATTTATCATTAAACATATTTTTTAAAAATACATCTACTTCGCTTAGATTATTAGGTCCACCCATATTCATCAATACGATTGCTTTTTTCATATTCTCTACTTTTTTTATCTTATTATATAGTTTTTTACAATTATTTGATAGCTTTCTTATGAGAAAAAGATATCTTTATTCAGTAGATACATACTTTCTTGATATAATATATCACTAAGGATTACAAATGCAAGAGATTCAAAACCTTATTATTGAGAATGAAGTTTCAATACGTCTTTTTTTCTTTTTTGGAATATTTGTTATCATGGCAATATTAGAGTCTATTTTTACAAAAAGAGAACTATTATTATCAAAACATAAACGATGGTTAAATAATATCAGTTTAGTATTTTTAAATACTATAATTATTAGAATTTTATTTCCGACAGCTACTATTGGCGTATCAATTTATGCACATAATAATGGTATTGGATTATTTAATATCATAGACATAACTGTAATAAATACAATTATAATAAGTATTATTCTTATGGATTTGATAATTTATTGGCAACACCGTTTTTTTCATACTATAAACTTTTTTTGGAAGTTTCATCAAGTTCATCACAGTGATATGGATTATGATGTAACAACTGGATTTAGATTTCATCCTATAGAGATTATTTTTTCTATGATTATAAAATTTATTTTCATTTTTATATTAGGAGTACCAATTATAGCTATTATTTGTTTTGAAGTTTTATTAAGTGCATTTGCAATATTTAACCATTCAAATATTCATATACCAAAAAAAATAGATACTTTTTTACGTCTTTTTGTTGTAACGCCAGATATGCATAGAATTCACCACTCTATTGATCATCAAGAACTAAATAGCAACTATGGTTTTAATATATCATTTTGGGATAGAATTTTTAAATCTTATAGAGATACACCCAAAGAAGATTACACCAAAATGACTATTGGTTTAGTAACTCTTCAAGACGAAAAGAAAACAGTATCTTTATTCAATATGTTAAAGATACCATTTATTAAATTTACTAAGTGATTAAATAAAATTTCTTATTTAATCACTTTGTTTGAACTAGCATCATTAACGATATTTAATGCTAATTTTTCAGATTGTTTTGCAACAACATCTGTTTCATTTACTATTTTTACATTTTCATTTGCATTTGCATCAACGCTTTTAATAATCTCATTGATATTTTCTATTTT
>ENA-ORXI01001244-ORXI01001244.1-sediment-metagenome-genome-assembly--contig:-NODE-1244-length-20101-cov-25.951608_pt1 | contig 20101 bp, 18 predicted proteins | sample MGYA00237861_ERZ511468 | MGnify/ENA primary metagenome ERZ511468 (study PRJEB26299, sample SAMN06266213) | sediment metagenome | isolation source: Hudson Canyon methane seep mesocosm | place...
TTTGGTGGATTGGCCGTGCTAGGGTTATCCATTCCAGTATTTAACTTATTGGTTGCGCCGGCAGCTGTTATAGGGGCAACACTTTTTGATTATAAGAGAGATAAATAAAGCCGCTGACTATATAAGCTGGACAAATGCCTCAAATTAGACTATTTTCTTTATTTAAACGTATTTTTGGAGTGAGTTATGAATTTGGTTAAATCATTTGCTTTTGTTATTTTATTGGCCATTTCGAGTGGTAGTTATGCTGAAGGAACAGCCGCTTCAGAGTCTGATGGTTATGATGTAATGATGGACGCAGTATTTCTTCGGCCGCTTGGGTTTGTTGGTACAGTAGTTGGTTCCGGATTGTTTGTGGGTTTGAGTCCATTGGTTGCTGTTGCATCAATTCCTGCACCTCATGATGCATTTGAAAAGCTAGCTGACACGTTGGTCGTTAAACCGGCTAAATATACTTTCGTAAGACCCGTTGGTGATTACGATTACAACGAAGGTTTGTAAAAAACCAAAAAGTATATTTTAAGTGAATCAAGCTGAACGCTCCATCATTATTAGATGCTGGAGCGTTATTCGTTTTAAGTGAATTTCCAGTTTAATTCTTCATTGGCTTTCAAAGGTGTAATGGTTTCGTCATCCACTTGATAAGTAGCAGGAACTGTCCAGCTTTGTTTTTGTAGCGTAATAGTCTGACTGTTTCTAGGTAATTGATAGAAATCAGCACCAAAAAAACTTGCAAAACCTTCTAGTTTATCCAATGCATTTTCTTGCTCAAACACTTCTGCATAAAGCTCTAACGCACCATATGCACTGTAACAGCCTGCACAGCCACAGCTTGTTTCTTTTGCTCCGGTTAAATGTGGCGCGCTATCTGTACCTAAGAAAAATTTGGGATTTCCACTTGTTGCGGCTTTAACTAATGCTAATCGATGTTTTTCACGTTTAATAATAGGTAAGCAGTAATGATGAGGACGAATACCACCCGCTAAAATGGCATTGCGATTGTACATTAAATGCTGAGGTGTGATGGTGGCAGCCACTTTATCAGAACTGGAAAGTACAAAATTAACGGCTTCTGAGGTAGTTACATGTTCAACAACAATGCGCAAGTTTGTAAATTGCTTAACAATATTGCTTAGACTTGATTCAACAAATTCCTTTTCACGATCAAAAATATCACAGTCATTGTTAGTTACCTCGCCGTGAATTAATAAAGGCAGATCATACTCCTCCATAGCCTCTAAAATAGGATAAATGGCATTAAGGTCGCTAACACCAGAATCAGAGTTTGTTGTGGCGCCAGCGGGGTAAAGCTTAATGGCATGAATGTGTTTTGATTCAGCCGCTTTTTTAATTTCATCCCGAGTTAATGCCGGCGTTAGATAAAGCGTCATTAGAGGGCTGAATGTTGAGCCTTCTGGTAGTGCTTGAAGTATTTCTTGTCGGTAATTTAATGCCTGATCGACCGTCAAAATAGGCTCTTTTAGATTTGGCATAATAATAGCGCGAGCAAATTGTTTGGCTGTATGCGCTATTACTGTCTTTAAAATAGCACCGTTTCTCACATGTAAATGCCAGTCATCGGGTTGAGTTAGAGTTAATTTATCCATTTTATTGTGCTTTTCGATTAAAATATGCCGTTTATTCTATAGAGTGTACTTGAAAAAATGAATTCAAGGCCTCATTTATAAACATATTTTATTTTTTTGGAGCACCTTGTGCCTATATACGAATATCAGTGTCAGGCTTGTGGCGATGAGCACGAAACGATACAAAAGATGAGTGCTGAACCTTTAGTTACTTGTCCTGCATGTAATGAACCTGAATTAAAGAAAAAAATATCTGCTGCTGGTTTTAGACTAAAAGGCAGTGGCTGGTATGAAACAGACTTTAAAAGTGGCTCAAAGAAAAATGTAGCTGAAGCATCAAAACCTGCACCTGCAAAAACAGGTGGTAGCTGTTGTGGCGGCGGTGGTTGCGGAAGCCACTAGTTATATACACTATTAAGTTACTGGTTAAGCCAGTATCTCAAATAATTTATCCTATTCAATTTTAAGTAGAGAACAACTATGCGTACGCACAAGTGCGGAGAAGTAACAAAAAAACAATTAGGTGAAACGGTTGCATTATGTGGCTGGGTTCATCGTCGCAGGGATCACGGTGGTGTTATATTTATTGACCTAAGAGATCGCGAAGGCTTGGTTCAGGTGGTTTTTAACCCTGATTCGGCAGAAACTTTTGCTATTGCAGAAAGCGTGCGTAGTGAGTATGTTCTAAGAGTTGAAGGAACTGTAAGAGATCGTTTAGAGGGAACCGTTAACTCTAATATGAAAACCGGTGAGATTGAGATATTGGTTAGTCATATTGAAGTGCTAAATGAATCTGAAACACCACCATTTCCAATTGAAAGTGAGATTGAAGTAAACGAAGAAATGCGTTTACGCTACCGTTATATTGACTTGCGTCGTACTGAAATGCAAAAGAATATGCGTGTGCGACGTGAAGTGACACGTAATCTACGTAATTTCCTTGATGACGAAGAGTTTTTTGAAATTGAAACGCCAATTTTAACTAAGGCTACACCTGAAGGTGCGCGCGACTATATCGTGCCTAGCCGTACCCATGAGAATGCTTTTTTTGCCCTTCCACAGTCTCCACAGCTATACAAACAGCTGTTAATGGTCGCTGGAATGGATAAGTATTATCAAATTGTTCGCTGTTTTCGTGATGAAGATTTACGTGCAGATAGACAACCTGAGTTTACCCAGATAGATATTGAAACATCGTTCATGAATGAAGATAAAATCATGGATACGATGGAGAGAATGATTAGAAAATTATTTTCTGAAGTAATTGATGTGGATTTAGGTGATCAATTCCCAACGATGACATACGCAGAAGCCATGCGCTTATATGGTTCTGATAAACCTGATTTACGCATTCCATTGCAGTTTGTTGATATTGCAGACGACATGAAAGATGTTGACTTTAAAGTATTCTCAGGCCCAGCTAATGACCCAAAAGGAAGAGTTGTTGCATTAAGAATTCCGGGCGGATCTGATTTAAGCCGTAAAGAAATTGATGGGCTTACTAAGTTTGTCAGTATTTATGGTGCTAGAGGCTTAGCTTATATCAAAGTAAATGATAGAGATGCTGGATTAGAAGGACTTCAGTCGCCTATTGTTAAGTTTGCTCCTGCTGAAGTTTGGGAAAGTGTACTAAGCAAAACAGATGCAAAAACGGGTGATTTAATTTTCTTTGGTGCAGATAAAGCCAATGTTGTTAACGAAGCGATTGGTGCTTTAAGAGTTAAGGTAGGTCATGATCGTGGTTTAGCTGAAGGAGACTGGAAGCCTCTATGGTTAACTGATTTCCCAATGTTTGACTGGGATGATAAAAACCAGCGTTGGAATGCGATTCACCATCCGTTCACTGCACCTAGCTGTTCAATTGAAGAATTGCAAGCCAATCCAGGTGAAGCCTTGTCACGTGCTTATGATTTGATTTTAAATGGTTGTGAAGTGGGTGGTGGTTCAATTCGTATCAATAAAACAGATATGCAAACCAAAGTGTTTGAAATATTAGGGATTGGAGAAGAAGAAGCCAGAGAGAAATTTGGCTTCTTATTGGATGCCTTGAAATATGGCTGCCCTCCACATGGCGGTGTTGCATTTGGTTTGGACAGGTTAGTCATGCTAATGACAGGTTCTGCTTCCATTAGAGATGTAATTGCTTTTCCTAAAACCCAAACAGCGGCTTGTCCATTAATTGATGCACCTGCTGTAGTGAGTGATGCCCAGTTACGTGAATTGGGTATTAAGTTACGCCAGCCAGCTGGGAAAAAAGAGGAAAAAGAAGCCAGCTAACCATTTGAATTGGGACGCAAGTTTTAGCCTGTTTTTTTTAACATGCACAAAAGGCTTGCGTCTCCAAATTCTCAATTTTATTATTACCCATCTAAATAACGCTTTCATTGCTTATGACATCTACAACATTACCCATACAGAATTACGCTTTACTTGATGATGAAGAGTGTGAAGCTCGAATTGTCGCGGCTAAACAAAAGCTGGGGAAACGTTGTATTGTTTTAGGTCATCATTATCAACGTAATGAAGTGTTTAAACATGCAGATATTACGGGTGATTCATTAAAGCTTTCAAGAGAGGCGGCTGAGTCTGAAGCAGAATATATTGTATTTTGTGGTGTGCATTTTATGGCAGAAGTAGCGGATATTCTGTCTCGCCCAGAACAAGTTGCGATCTTGCCTGATCTGGCAGCAGGCTGTTCCATGGCGGATATGGCTAATGCCACTAATGTGCAAAAATGCTGGGATGAATTATCACAAGTCATTGATGCTGAAAATGAAGTAACCCCTGTCACTTATATTAACTCTGCGGCTGATTTAAAGGCATTTTGCGGCAAACATGAGGGAATAGTTTGTACCTCATCGAACGCTCAAAAAGTTTTAGAATGGAGTTTTGCTAAAAGAGAGAAAATCTTGTTTTTCCCTGATCAGCACCTGGGCAGAACCACAGGTTTTTTGATGGGTATCCCTTTAGAACAAATTGTCGTTTGGCAATTTGGAAAACCTTTAGGTGGATTGACAGAACAGCAAATCGCAGATGCAAAAATTATTTTATGGAATGGTTACTGTTCGGTACATCAAGTCTTTACCCCTGAGCATATTGATGAATTCAAGAAGAAACACCCAGAAACAAAAGTAATAGCGCACCCTGAAGCATGTTTTGAGGTCTGCCAAAAAGCAGATTATATTGGCTCTACAGAAAACATTCTTAAAGTGGTGAGAGAGGCTGAGCCTAATACGCGTTGGTTAGTTGCAACTGAACTGAACTTGGTTAATAGGCTACATGAAGAATGTAAAGACCAAGGGAAAAATGTCCATTTTATGTCATCTACACTGAGTATGTGCTCAACTATGTTTAGAACGGATCCTCAACATTTAGCTTGGATTTTAGAGAACCTTGTGGCTGGACATGTCGTCAATCAAATTGTTGTTGATCAACAAGAGGCTGTTTTAGCTAAAAAAGCATTAGATAATATGCTGTCCATTTCTTAGCTAAAACAATTCTTCAGCTGTAAAGTTGCGAATTTTTCTGATATTTCGCAATTTATATAAGCATAATGGTTCTTTTTTTATATTTGTTGTCTATCAAGGATTTTTCACGCAAGTAAGTTTAAATATTGACATGTATTAATACATTGTAAAAGTAAATTGACTTTGTTATTCTCTGAAATGCAGATAAGCTGTAAGGTAATTAAAATAATAATAATGAGGAAAGATCAATGAGTGAAGAAGCAACGAGCGTATCTTTATACGATAGAATTGGTGGTGAAGCTGCTGTAGATGCTGCAGTAGAGTTATTTTATAGAAAAGTGTTGAATGATTATCGAATTAATCGTTTTTTTGGTAAAACAGATATGGAAACACAAATTGCCAAACAAAAAGCTTTTTTCACGATGGCATTTGGCGGCCCCAACAACTATACGGGTGGTGATATGCGGACCGTACATGCACGTTTAGTAAAAATGGGTTTAGATGGTTCTCATTTTGATGCAGTAATGGAGCACTTGGGTGCGACATTAACAGAATTAGGTGTACCTGCTGATTTAATCGGTGAAGCTGCAGCTATTGCAGAAAGTACCCGTAATGATGTGTTAGGAAAATAACATATATTTACCTGATTACTCATGAGTCTCAGCCACTTTAAAAACAGATACCACACAGCTCGTCATTCCTGCATTCTACCCAGTCAAGCGTGGGCACAAGCCTTAGCAGGAATCTATTTTTTGTATGAATAGATCCCCGATAAGAGACTTCGGGGATGACGGGATACAGGGTGTCACAGGTTTTTTATTTAATATGGCGGAAAGTCATGGGTAACCAGGTATATTTAAGGTATTTATAAGAAAAGCCAGAGTTGGATTTGATGATTTATTATCAAATCCAACTCTGGCTTTTTTGTTGAATTTAAATTAAAAACCAAATCATGACCAAATTAACAATTAGCGATAAAACCTATGATTGTCAAGATGATGAGTCTGTTTTAGATGCCCTTATCAGGCAAGATGTTGAGGTTTCTTTTGCCTGTAAAAAGGGGACGTGTCATTGCTGTATGTTACGCAGTACCGAATCAACACCACCGTCAGCTTCTCAACAGGGCTTAAAGGATACATTAAAAAATTTAGGTTATTTTTTAGCGTGTCTTTGTAAACCCGAGCAAGATTTATCGATTAAATTACCGGAACAATCAGAAATCTTTTCATCTGGGCGCGTTGTAGTTAATAAAATGCTAAATAGAAATACTATTTTATTAATTGTTGAGTGTCAGGATGTGCTTGAATACAAAGCTGGACAGTTCGTTAATTTACAGCGTAAAGATGGCCTAACCAGAAGTTATTCAATTGCGAATACTCCCCAAGCAGATAAAACGCTAGAGTTTCATATTCGACGCTTACCTAATGGTCAATTTAGTAACTGGGTGCAGGATGAACTTAAAGTCGATGATACAATTTCGATTTCTGAGCCTCTGGGGCATTGTTTTTATCTGCCTGAACGTAAAGAACAAGGTGTTTTATTAGTTGGTACGGGAACCGGTCTGGCTCCACTTGCTGGCATATTAATGGATGCGCTTTCACATGGCCATTCTGGTCCAATATATCTATTTCATGGCAGTACAGAAGTGGAAGATTTATATAGAATTGATGAAATGCGCAAATTATCAGAAAATAATACCAATTTTAATTATATTCCCTGTGTTTCTGGTCAACATGTACCAGAGGGTTATTCAGCAGGGCGTGCAAATACGGTTGCTTTAGAAAGGCTGACTGACCTGTCGGGATGGCGGGTGTTTTTATGTGGACATCCGGAAATGATAGATGCAATGAAGACTGATGCTTTTATGAAGGGGGCTTCAATGAAGGATATTTATACCGATGCTTTTCATGTTGTCAGCACAACTTAGCGATCTTTGTTTGTTTTAAAGTAAGGATTAAAAAACAAAGGGAGAAAAGTTGTTTGACATGGAAAAATTAAAAAGATAACCTGCTTGGTTGATTATGACAAGGCTATGAAATAGTCGGTACACGATTGTATTATTGAAGCCGGAAACACCTCAGAAAGTGAATAAAGCTCAGTTTCATTATTCTCCGCGCAGAGTATATAAAGCCCCTGGGCAGATAATTATTAGATGACCATTACAAAACAACAAAAACATTCGTTACCGTATTTTAAAGATAGCTCGATTTTATTTTCTAGCATAGCAAATAAAAAGTGGTCAATTTTCCTTGATAGTGGCAGGCCCCATAGTAAGCAAGGTCGGTATGATATTTTTTCTACAGATCCCATTGTAACCCTTGTTACTAAGGGGCTAAGCACTGAAATCAACGATCATGGCGTAGTCAGTTGTTCAAACGAAGATCCTTTTATGTTGGTCAAAAAACATTTGGATTCGGGACTTGGTCCTTTCGATGAATTGCCATTTAATGGTGGTGCGATGGGATACTTTTCGTATGACTTGGCTAGGCGCTTAGAGAATTTACCGGTTGTCGCAATAGATGAAGAACATATTGCAGAAATGGTGGTAGGCATATACAACTGGGCAGTTGTTGTTGATCATCAAGAGCAACTCAGTTATTTAATTGCAAATGCAGATGTTAATTGCCAGGGGTTAGTAACAAAATTCAGTCGATTAGCTGATAACATAGAAGAAGAGTCATTTGTGGTATTGGAAAAACCGCAATCAAATATGGACAAAACCGGTTATCAGCATGCTTTTGAGAAAATAAAGCACTACCTTAGGGAAGGGGATAGTTATCAAGTGAACTTGGCTCAACGATTTGTTAGTGCTTGCTCGGGTAATCCATGGACTGCCTACAAAGCCTTACGAGAAATGAACTCGGCACCATTTAGTGCATACCTGAATCTTCCTGATCTGCAAATTTTAAGTTCCTCACCTGAACGATTCCTTAAAGTAATTGATAATGTTGTAGAAACTAAGCCTATCAAAGGAACTCGACCAAGGCTTGAGCACGAAGCTGAAGATCAGCATCAAATGGTTGTTTTATCAGAAAGCAAGAAAGACCGTGCTGAAAATGTAATGATTGTTGATTTGTTACGCAATGATATTAGTAAAAATTGTAAAAAAGGCTCTGTCAAAGTCCCTAAACTATTTGATGTAGAAAGCTTTGCAACCGTCCATCATTTAGTTAGCACCGTTAAAGGTGTGCTGGCTGATGGTCAACATGCGCTGGATTTATTAAGAAATTGTTTTCCTGGTGGTTCAATTACAGGAGCACCTAAAATTCGTTCTATGGAAATTATTGAAGAATTAGAACCAAACACACGGGGCATTTATTGTGGGTCTATTGGTTATATTGGCTTTAATGGCAATATGGATACTAATATTGCCATTCGAACCTTGGTGCATTCAAATCAGACCATTCGCTTTTGGGCTGGTGGAGGAATAGTTAACGATTCCGTAATGGAAGATGAATACCAGGAAAGCTTTGATAAAGCAGCCGCATTGTTGGGGTTGTTAAAGCAATTTAGCCGCTAGCTCTCTCTGACATTGTTAATCAATTATTGTTTTGTATCTCATTAGGGAGCTGGAAATTAATAATCATCCATTATTGGGCATGATTTTTGTTTGTCTTCAGTCGTGTAGCAAGAGGCGCATAGCAGGGCTACGCAACGTTGCTACACGGCTGAAGGCGGACAAAAAGACCAGCAAGATTGGATGATTATTTGTTTCCATCTCCCTTACATGGGGTGTGTACTTGATTGTTGGGCATGAAACCTTATGAAAGTTATAAAACTGGGTGGTAGCCTGCTTAAAGATAGCAATTCACTGCTAGATTGTTTAAATAGGATTGAACAAGCTGGCAACGATAAGATTGTTATTGTTCCTGGTGGAGGGATGTTTGCCGATCAAGTTAGGTTAGCTCAAAAACAATGGCAGTTTGATGAGATTATTGCGCATCAGATGGCTATTTTAGCCATGCAACAAATGGCATTGTTGTTAAAAGGGATTAAACCTCAGTTTAGCGTCATTGATAACCTAGAAGCTATTAATAATATTGATTCGGTTATTATTTGGTCACCAGATATTCAAGGCTTAAATGAGTCAGGTGTAAAGGCTAGTTGGGATGTAACTTCTGATAGTTTGGCTGCATGGCTGGCCAATCAACTCAGTATTGATGAATTAATTTTGATTAAATCAGCACAAATTCCGATAAACTACACACTTCAACAAATGCAACAGCAAGGCATACTTGATAAAGCCTTTCATCAGTTTGCTCAAACCCGCAATTATAAAATTACTTTACTCAACAAATATGGATTTAATGAATACCCCCTTAATTAGCCATCTTTTTGCATTTGTAAAAAAAAGGCTGGATAGTGTCTATTATCAAAGCAGGGAGTCTTTATTAGGCCATCATAAACGCGATATCGTTGTTATACAGGTTGATCAGGCTTGTCAAAGTTTAAGAGGAACAAGGGATCAGTTTGAAGATGCTTTGACGCAATTTAAAAATATAGTCAATGTTGAGTCGTCATCACTAGAACACCGTTATAAATTATTGCAAAGACAATTCGAGTTTTGTCAAAGTAAATCAGAAGATGTCAGTCGTCGTATCTCATTGATAGAAGAGGTGAGTAATTCCTTATTTAAAGAATGGGAAGATGAGTTGAGTGAATACAGTAATCGTGCATTGCGTACAAAAAGCCGTCAACAGCTGAAAGCATCAAAGCAACAATACAATCGTTTGATTAAAACCATGCGTAAAGCAGAAAGTCGAATCCACCCTGTCCTTGCCGCTTTTAAAGATCAGGTGTTGTTTTTAAAACATAACCTGAATGCTAAAGCCATTGCAGCCTTGCAGCATGAATTTGTGGAAATAGGCATAGATATTTCACAATTAATAGAAGTGATGGAAATTACGATTAACGAAGCCAGTCAATTTGTATCAACGCTTGTTGAACAAAGAGCTTTACCTTCGGCTTAGGATCATTATGCGAATTCAATCTCTCCCCACTCAACTGATTAATCAAATTGCCGCCGGTGAAGTGGTTGAAAGACCGGCTTCGGTTGTTAAGGAACTAGTTGAAAACTGTTTTGATGCCGGAGCTACTCAAGTTACCTTGGATATTGAACAGGGTGGCATCCGGTTAATTAAAATTCGTGATAATGGCTGTGGGATCTATAAAGAAGATTTACCGCTGGCTTTGTCACGACATGCGACCAGTAAAATTAGCAACCTACAAGATCTGGAACATGTTTCCAGCATGGGGTTTAGAGGTGAAGCCTTACCCAGTATTAGTTCGGTAGCTAGATTGACATTGATATCACGTACTGAAGAGTCAGAGTGTGCCTGGAAAGTGAGTGCTGATGGGACAGAAACTGATTTTGATCCGCAACCAGACCCTCACCCGCAAGGGACTACCATCGATGTAAGAGACCTTTTTTATAATACGCCAGCTAGACGTAAGTTTTTAAAGGCTGAAAAAACTGAGTTTTCACATATAGAAAGCTTAATTAAAAAAATGGCCTTAAGTCGTTTTGATATTGCTTTTACACTGAATCACAACCAACGAGAAGTGATTAATTTAAATGCTGCGCAATCTGTTGCTGAGCAGGAAAACCGGGTGGCGAGCATTTGTGGCTCTGCTTTTATTGAAAATTCAATAACCATTGATTATGAAGCATCAGGTTTGCAGTTAACTGGCTGGGTAGGCTTGCCAACATTTTCTCGTAGCCAGCAGGATATGCAGTACTTCTATGTGAATGGACGATTAATTAAGGATCGGCTGGTGAGTCATGCGGTTAAGCAAGCATATAAAGATGTACTGTTTCATGGTCGACATTCTGTTTTTGTTTTATATTTAACACTTGATCCTGCTTTGGTTGACGTTAATGCCCATCCTGCAAAACTTGAGGTGAGGTTTAGAGAAGGGCGGTTAGTGCATGACTTTTTATTTAGTGCATTACATCGTTCTTTAGCTGACTTAAGGCCGGGGGAGCAGGCAGCAACAGTAAAGGTAGAGCACTTTATACCTGCTGCGGTTGAAACTGTAGCACCTGTAGGTGAAGTTAAGCGCCAATCAAGCATGCAAATCCCTAAGCCCGTTCAGTCATCGTTACCTATGAATGTGGCTGAGGAAATTGAAGCTTATGCTTCTTTATACCCTAAAAATGAAGCTGCGAATTTACCAGAACAATTTGCTATAGCGGAAACCCCGGGTTTATCTGAAGGTATGCCTCCTTTGGGCTATGCCATTGCACATTTGCATAGTATATATATCTTGTCAGAAACAGAAAAAGGTATCATTTTAGTTGATGCACATGCTGCACATGAAAGAGTTACTTATGAGCGTTTAAAAAAACAATACCATGAAGGTATCGTACCTAGTCAGCCATTGTTATTACCGATTAAAATACAAGTCAGTAGTTCTGAAGCTGAAGTTGTTGAACAGGAACATGCTTTTTTTGCATCATTAGGCTTCGAGCTAAACCGAACAGGGCCAGAAGCAATTGTATTAAGATCAACGCCTGCCTTATTAGGTAGAGAAGATATGGATAGTTTGATTAGGGATATTCTGGCTGATATTGTGACTCATGGTATGAGTCAGCGAATATTAGAAAGATCAAATGAAATTTTGGCAAGTATGGCATGTCATGGATCGGTAAGGGCTAAGCGAAAACTATCAATCACTGAAATGAATGCATTATTACGAGATATGGAAAAGACGGAAAGAATAGGGCAGTGTAATCATGGTAGACCTACCTGGATTGAATTAAGTACCGGTGATCTGGATAAGTTTTTTCTTCGCGGCCAATGAGTAATATTGATTTACCCTCCGCAATTTTTCTTATGGGTCCTACGGCATCAGGGAAAACCGCATTAGCGGTTGAATTGGCTCAAAAGTTAAATACTGAAATTATTAGTGTGGATTCTGCATTGGTATTTAAAGGGATGGATATAGGGACTGCAAAGCCAACTTTGTCAGAAAGACAAGGCATACCGCATCACCTGATTGATATTTTAGACCCTGCTGAATCATTTTCTACAGGAAGTTTTAGGAAGCAGGCTTTAGCGCTAATGGATGATATTAGCCGTCGAGGAAAAGTACCCGTGTTAGTCGGTGGAACTATGCTGTATTTTAATGCCTTGTTTAATGGTTTGGCTGAATTACCAGAAGCAAACCCTGAAGTTAGGCAAAAACTGGATGAGGAATTGGTTCAGCTAGGTAAGCAAGCCATGCATGACCGTTTAAAAAGTATTGATCCGGAATCAGCACAAAGAATACATCCCAATGATCCACAGCGAGTACAGCGTGCGCTAGAGGTTTATGAAATAAGCGGGCAGCCCATTACGCAATTTTTTCGTGAGGCACAGAAAAACAAAATACCCTTTAAAAAAATTAAGTTGATTATAGCGCCTGAGGACAGGAAACAATTGCATGAGAAAATTGCCTTGCGATTTAAACTTATGATAAAACAGGGCTTAATTGATGAGGTTAATGCTTTATATCTCCGAGGTGACTTGACAGATAAAATGCCATCAGTAAGAGCGGTGGGTTATCGGCAGGCCTGGTCTTATTTACAAGGTGAGTATGATCTGGAAACGATGATAGAAAAAGGTATTATCGCAACAAGACAATTGGCAAAGCGACAGTTTACCTGGTTACGAAGAGAGCAGGATGCGTTACACTTTGCATCATCGGAACTGTCCCTTGCTGATAAAGTATTGGAACAAATAAAAGACGATCTATAGATGGCTTATTTATTGCTGGTTGCCTTAATGCTTTTAGACCCTAAAAATAGGCTCAGTTTATTTGGGCGATAGCAGTAATGTTTTAAGGACACACTATTTTTGTAACTGTTCACCTCCCCCTTTGAAAAAGGGGGATTGAGGGGGATTTATTTAATAAAATCTCCCCTAACCCCTCTTTTCCAAAGAGGGGGACTGAATACTTACCTATTTTTTAGTGGTAACTTGAATTATATGCTTTTGCCCTTATTATTAGGTGAGTATTTGATATTTGAGTTTAAAGTGCGTAGTGTTGATATTTAGGAACAATAATAAGGAGAAATAGGATGTCAAAAAGTCAGAATTTACAGGATAATTTCTTGAATACCTTGAGAAAGGAGCATACGCCTGTCTCAATTTTTCTCGTTAATGGTATTAAGCTCCAAGGGCGTGTGGACTCTTTTGATCAGTATGTCATTATGTTAAAAAACACCATAAATCAAATGGTCTATAAACATGCTGTATCAACCATAGTGCCAGGAAAGCCGATAAAACTAGCTAGAGATGATCATCATGAAGACTAAATCGACTCAGGGGTGCTTTTTTGTTTGACCGTCCTGAATCGGGTGAACGAGCGATATTGGTTCACCTTACCTTACAAGCAGGGCAAGAAGATTTATATGAATTAAAAGAACTTGCTAAGTCTGCTGGTGCAGAGCCTGTCCATGTCATTACCGGCTCTAGGCAAAAACCCGACCCAAAATTTTTTGTTGGTACGGGGAAGGTAGAAGAAATTAAGTCTGAAATTTCCTTTCATGAAGCTGATATTGTTTTGGTTAATCACTCTTTAACGCCTAGTCAGGAAAGGAACTTGGAAGAGGCGCTGGAAACGCGTGTGGTTGACAGAAATGGTCTGATTTTAGATATTTTTGCACTACGGGCACAAACCTTTGAAGGTAAGCTACAAGTTGAGCTGGCTCAGTTAAAGCATTTATCAACTCGATTAATTAGAGGCTGGACTCACCTTGATAGGCAAAAAGGTGGCGGTATTGGCATGCGAGGTCCAGGTGAAACTCAACTGGAATCAGATAGACGTTTAGTTAATGATCGGATTAAACTTATTCAAAGGCGACTTGAAAAAGTAGCTAAGCAACGAGGTCAAGGAAGAAGTAAACGGAAAAAAAGTGAAGTGCCTTCGGTTTCTTTAGTGGGTTATACCAATGCGGGGAAATCTACGTTATTTAATCAATTAACGGGGGCGGATATTTATGTCGCTGACCAGCTTTTTGCAACCTTAGACCCTACATTAAGGAACTGTTCTCTGGAAAGTGGCAATGATATTGTCTTAGCAGACACAGTGGGATTTATTCGGCACTTGCCACATGAACTGGTTGCCGCATTCAAGTCAACACTGCAAGAAGCGAGTGAATCGGATTTGTTGATGCATGTGATCGATGCTAATGCAGAAGACAGAGATGACACAATGTTTCAGGTTAATCAGGTTTTAAATGACATTAATGCGGGCGACATCCCACAGTTACATGTATTCAATAAAATCGATTTACTAGATAATGTTAAACCCCATATAGATCGTGATGAAACAGGAAAACCTGTTAGTGTCTGGGTTTCAGCTGTCACAGGAGAGGGGGCTGAATTATTATTTCAAGCATTGGCAGAGTTATTTTCGACCTCAAAAGTAAAAAGAAAATGTTATTTACAGGCAAACCAAGGTGCAGTAAGAGCTAGCCTGTTTAATTATGCCAAAATTCTTGAAGAGAAAGTGGATGATTTTGGTGGCTGGGAGTTATCTTTTGAAATAGATAAAAAACACTTGGGTTTATTGAAAGCCATTGATGTTGAAGAGATAGACTTATAACGAGAGTAGGAGATTATTAATAAATGTCCCTCAATCCTCCTTTTTCAAAGGGGGAGGTTAACAGTTACAGTCAGTATGTTTCCGTATATTGGTTAAATACCAATTTAATTACTCGGAAATTTAGAATTTAAGATAGAATATTAGCGTTTGATTGAAAGATCAGTTTAGAAATTATAATTACAATTTGTTTGGAGCAATAGATGTCCTGGAACGAGCCCGGTGGTGGCGATAAAAAAGACCCTTGGAGTGGGCGTAAAAACGAGAACGGTCCTCCTGATTTAGATGAGGTCATTCGTTCATTTCAAGAAAAACTAGGCGGCATCTTTGGTGGTGGCTCAGACGGAGGTGATTCTGAAGGTGGCTCCCTGAAAGGTCTTGGTTTTTTGATGGCTGGTGCAGCTGTACTTTGGGGCTTAAGTGGCTTTTATATTGTTGACGAAGGAACACGTGGTGTAGAAACACGTTTCGGCGCTTATTCAACAACAACGCAGCCAGGTTTAAACTGGCGTCTGCCGTCACCAATTGATCAAGTTCAAATTGTTGATGTGCAAAATGTGCAAGTTGTTGAAGTAGGTTATCGGTCTGGTGGGCGTCAAGGTGCTGGCTCAGTACCTAGAGAAGCATTGATGCTAACGAAAGATGAAAACATTGTTGATGTGCGTTTAGCTGTTCAGTATCAAGTTAAAGACGCTAAAGATTATGTTTTTAATCTGTTAAACCCAACAGCAACACTTAAGCAAGTAACAGAAAGTGCTGAACGTGGTGTTATTGGCCATAGTGATATGGACTTTGTATTAACTGAAGGGCGTAGTGAGATCGTTGCTGAAATTCAAGCTGAAATCCAAAAAGTTATGGATACTTATCAATCAGGGGTCTTGATTACTACGGTTAACTTACAAGATGCTCAGCCACCTGAACAAGTTCAGGGTGCATTTGAAGATGCTATTAAAGCGCGAGAAGATGAGCAACGTTACATTAACGAAGCTGAGGCATATTCGAACGAAGTTGTTCCTGTCGCTCGTGGTGCTGCATCTAGAAAAACGCAAGAAGCTGAAGGTTATAAAGAAAGAGTCATCGCTCAAGCGACAGGTGAAGTGAGTCGTTTTTCTCAGTTATTAAAAGAGTATAAAAAAGCACCTAAAGTCACTAGACAAAGAATATATTTAGAGTCTATGGAACAGGTGTTAAGTAAAACATCAACTGTTATGGTCGATGTAAAAGGAGGTAATAATTTACTTTACTTGCCTTTAGATAAGCTTGGAAACAAATCGACTGCTGGGAGGGCTACAGCAACAAGCTCTTCAAATGTTGCTCAACAACCAGTAAGAATTAACAATAGCAGTAGTACACGTACACCTAGTCGTGGACGTGATGTGAGAGGGCGTTAAGATGAAACAAAATACAATATTAGTAGCATTCGGTGCATTGTTTTTTATCGTCTCAGCATCTGTTTTTACAGTTAGCGAAACTGAAAGGGCAATTAAATTTCGTTTAGGGGAAGTTATCGAAACTGACTTTCAACCTGGTTTGCATTTTAAAATGCCCTTTATTAATAACGTGAAAAAGTTTGATTCACGGATATTAACGATGGATTCGAAACCTGAGCGTTTTTTAACGTCTGAAAAGAAAAACGTAATTGTTGATTCATTTGTTAAATGGAAAATTGCAGATGTCAAAACATTCTATACATCGGTTGCTGGTGATATAAGACAAGCAAATATTCGTTTAGATCAAATTATTAAAGATGCTTTTCGTAGTGAATTTAGTAAACGAGATATCAAGCAACTGGTTTCTGTTGACCGAAATGCGATTAGAACGGCTCTTATTAAAGACGCCTCGCCATTAGCGGTTAAACTGGGTATTGAAATTGTTGACGTACAAGTTAAACGTATTGATCTACCAAGTGAAGTTAGCTCTTCTGTTTATAGACGGATGGAAGCAGAACGGGAAAGAGTTGCTAGAGAATTTCGTTCACAAGGTAAAGAAGCTGCTGAACGTATTCGTGCTGATGCGGACAAACAACGTGAAATTATCTTAGCGAATGCATTTCGTGATGCTGAGATTCTTCGAGGTGAAGGCGATGCGGTTGCTGCAGATATTTATGCTAAAGCCTATGGTGAAGATATCGAATTTTTTACTTTTTATCGAAGCATGAACGCATATCAACAAACATTTAAAAGTGCGGGTGATATGCTAGTTGTTGAACCAGACTCTGATTTCTTTAAGTACTTTAAGAAACAGAAATAAACTATCGTTCCTGCGTATTGTTACGCAGGTGCGCATAATTGATAACAAAACGCTCCGTTTATAATGGGGCGTTTTGTGCGAGTGGATATACAAAAAAATGCAAAAAACAGACTCATGGCTATTGCCACAGGGTATTGAAGACGTTTTACCAGAAGATGCCAAATACTTGGAAGCACTTCGTAGACAAATACTGGATACTTTTTCCTGTTGGGGCTATGAATTAGTTATTCCTCCTGTTGTGGATTTTCTGGATTCTCTGTTGACCGGTTCAGGTCACGATCTAGACCTTAAAACATTTAAATTGACGGATCAGGTATCTGGAGAAATGTTGGGGGTTCGTGCAGATATGACACCGCAGGTTGCGCGTATTGATGCGCATAACCTTAACCATAAGAGACCGACTAGGCTGTGTTATGTGGGTACTACGTTACGAACATTAGGTGACTCATTAGAAAAAACACGAAGCCCTATGCAAATTGGTGCCGAAATTTATGGGCACACGGGTATAGAGAGTGATTTAGAGGTTATCCAGTTAATGTTGGAAATGTTAGCTGTTACGGGGTTGCAGAATGTTCATTTAGACTTAGGCCATGTTGGAATCTACCGTGCTTTGTCTAAACAGGCCGCTTTAACACAACAGCAAGAATCTGAATTGTTCGATGTTTTACAACGTAAAGCTAAAACAGAATTAGATGAATTAGTTGCTGGATTTGAAATAGATGAAAAATTCAAGAACATATTTATTCAATTACCGACTCTAAATGGCGGTATTGATGTATTGAGTAAAGCAGCAACATTATTGGCAAATATTGACGACAACATCACTAACGCTTTAACTGATTTACAAGCGATAGCTGAAAAGTTGAGTATTAACTTTCCTGCCTTGCCTGTTAGCTTTGATTTGTCTGAGTTGCGTGGCTATCATTATCATACCGGGGTTGTTTTTGCTGCTTTCACACCTGAACTGGGTCGGGAAGTTGCGCGAGGTGGTCGTTACGATAATATTGGAGAGTTTTTTGGCAGAGCGCGGGCTGCGACAGGGTTTAGTGCAGATTTAAAGCTGCTTAATAGTTTTTCTAACTTAGCGAAAGCTGATACGGTGCCACAATTAGTGTATGCACCCTTTGTTGAAGACAGTGCATTGACTGAGACAGTTAGAGATCTCAGAGCAAAAGGTATTGCTGTTATTCAGCAGTTACCAGGGCATGCTGATGAAATATCAGAGCTGGCTTGTACAGATATTTTAGAAAAACAAAATAATAATTGGGTTGTTAAGTCCTTAGCTTAAGTTGGAATAATTATGGGTAAAAATGTTGTAGTCATCGGCACACAATGGGGTGACGAAGGTAAAGGCAAGTTGGTTGATCTATTAACTGATCAGGCTGAGGCTGTTGTTCGTTTTCAAGGTGGGCATAATGCTGGGCATACTTTGGTTATTAATGGCGAAACAACGGTGTTACACCTTATTCCTTCAGGGGTTTTAAGGGAAAACGTTCAATGTATGATTGGTAATGGGGTTGTTTTATCGCTAGAAGCCTTAATAGAAGAAATAGAGACACTTGAAGCCTCTGGGGTTCCAGTTAGGAATCGTTTAAGAATCAGTGAAGCATGTGCTTTAATTTTACCTATTCATATTGCTGTAGATCAGGCCAGAGAAATTGCTCGTGGAAATAAAGCTATTGGGACTACAGGACGTGGTATTGGACCTGCATATGAAGACAAAGTCGCAAGACGAGGTTTAAGAGCGGGCGATTTATTGAATACTGAAGAGTTTTCAAAACGCTTGAAAGAATTAGTTGAATATCATAACTTTATGTTAACTAATTACTATAAAGTAGATGCACTTGATTATCAGGAAATATTAGAAACAACGTTGAAGTTAGCAGAGCAAGTCAAGCCAATGCTAACAGACATAGGTGAAGAATTACGAAGCTTTCAAGAAGCAGGCAAGAACATCATGTTTGAAGGTGCTCAAGGTGCTTTGCTAGATATTGATCATGGTACTTATCCCTATGTTACATCTTCTAGTACCACAGCAGGTGGTGCAGCGACAGGAACGGGCGTTGGACCTTTAGATTTGGATTATGTTTTAGGTATTACTAAAGCGTATTCTACAAGGGTTGGTAATGGGCCATTTCCTACTGAATTGGACGATGAATACGGTGAACACCTTGGTGTAAAAGGTCATGAATTTGGTGCAACTACTGGGCGCAAACGTAGAACAGGTTGGTTTGATGCGGTTTCTATGCGCAAATCAGCACAAATGAACAGTCTAACAGGGATCTGTCTGACTAAGTTAGATGTGCTGGATGGCTTGGATAAAATTGGTATTTGTACAGCATATAAAATTAATGGCAAAGAAACTGGTATTGCTCCATTAGGTGCTGATCAATATGCCGCATGTGAAGTGGTTATAGAAGAAATGCCTGGTTGGACTGAGTCTACGGAAGGTGTTACGGATATTAATCTTTTACCTGATAATGCAAAAGCATATGTTGCCCGAATTGAAGAGTTAATCGGTGTAAAGATTGCTATCTTATCTACGGGTCCAGACCGTGATGCTACGATTGTGATTGAGAATCCATTTTCTTAATTTCTTATAATCCGTGTCCTGATCGTAGAAAGGCATAGATTAAGTAGATGTAGCACAGGCTCTTTGCGCAATTGCTACGCAAGAACGAAGGACTATACTATAGACCTTCACATATTACTTCACACAAAAGAGTTGGTTCTCCGCCATGCTTTTTTGTGTGAAGCATCTTTATAAATCATCATGCCCTGAATGGTGATTTCCCTGTTTTTATTGCATCGAGTGTATTTGATGAAAAACATTCCTATATTGTCGATATTTAAGAATTCCATTTAGTAATCGTCCTGTCTTACTAAGCATGTATAAAAATAGGTGGTTGAACAAAACCCGCTTGAAGTCGTTGATGTGCTAAAGATGAATTAGGAATGTTTAAAGAAAGCGCCTACTGATATATTATGTCTCTATTTATTAGATAGTAAATTAAACACCAGCATGATTAAAAACAGCTTACTTTTGGCAACAATTATTATATTGTCCTATGGGTTTTGGATCAGTTCAGATTTTAAAACCATAGTAGCTGGCATTTCCATATTTCTATTTGGGATGCTGTCTTTACAGCAAGGCTTTAAATCTTTTACTGGTGGTATCTTAGAAAAAATTCTCAGAGCTATTACCAATAG
>ENA-ORXI01001245-ORXI01001245.1-sediment-metagenome-genome-assembly--contig:-NODE-1245-length-20099-cov-10.670413_pt1 | contig 20099 bp, 9 predicted proteins | sample MGYA00237861_ERZ511468 | MGnify/ENA primary metagenome ERZ511468 (study PRJEB26299, sample SAMN06266213) | sediment metagenome | isolation source: Hudson Canyon methane seep mesocosm | place...
ATGCACCATCAACAATTGGAGAAATAGTAGAAGCAGCCATCGCTTCTAATTCCTGACATGTCATCGGGCCAGTAGTATCTTGTGAACCAACAATGTTCACTTTAACACGAACGTTTGAGCCTGCATGTAGAGGTGAATCAGATACCACACCAACCGCGTTACGGTTAAATATCTTCTCTACCGCTGTTAAGCCTTGACCTTCATGTGAAATTTCTTTTGAAGCGGCATAAACGCTTGCAGGTTTAACACCTAACGCTTCTGCTGCAAATGTTTGTAGTTTTTTACCGAAGGTAACTGCGTATGAGCCACCTGCTTTCATAAACTCAACTTTTTGTGGAGTAAATGCTGAAGAGATGTCAGCTAGCTCTTTATCACCGTTGTATAACTTCTGTGCTTTAGTATCGATAGTTAATACAGTGCCAGTAGTAACTGAGTAGGCTTCTTCTAAAACAGCATCGCCATTTTCGTCAACAACCGCATTACCGCTAGCATCTACTTTCTTAACCCAGTTTTTAAGGTCAAGACCAATACCGCCAGTTACATCAACGGTAGTTAGGAAGATAGGAGCAATACCATTAGTACCTGCAACAATCGGTGCGATGTTGATGAAAGGTACATAAGGACTTGCTTGCTTACCTGTTAACAATGCAACGTTGTTAACACCAGACATCCGAGATGAACCTACACCCATAGTACCTTTTTCAGCGATAAGCATTACTTTTGCATCAGGATGCTTAACTTGTAATGCTTTTATTTCTGCTTGAGCTTCAGGTGTACTCATGCAATGGCCATGTAATTCACGGTCCGCACGTGAGTGAGCTTGATGACCTGGAGATAATAAATCTGTAGAGATATCACCTTCACCAGCAATATAAGTAACGATTTCAATTTTTGCATCTACTTCAGGCAGCTTAGTGAAAAACTCAGCTTGTGCATAACTTTCAAGAATATCTTTAGCAATTGCGCTGCCTGCTTTAAATGCGTCTTCAAGACGAGCGGTATCTGCGTCGTATAAAAACACCTGTGTTTTTAATACATCTGAAGCTTGGGTGGTTAATGCAGCGTTATCACCTAATGCAAGATCAAGTAATACTTCAATAGATGGACCACCTTTCATGTGAGAAAGTAGTTCAAAAGCATACTCTACTGTGATTTCAGCAACAGTAACTTCGCCAAGAATAATTTCTTTTAAAAATGCAGCTTTTACACCCGCGGCACTGGTTGTTCCTGGTAAGGTGTTGTAAATAAAGAAGTTAAGAGAATTTTCACGGTGTGCGTTATCTTGAACTTTAATTTGCGTGATGATTTCTGATAATAACTCAGCGCCATCAATTGGCTTAGGTGCTAATCCTAGATCATTCTTACGACTTTCAATTTCTTTAATGTACTCTAAATATAGACTCATTTAAAACGCTCTCTAGTTCTAATGTACTAATAATTTTGTCATCATTAGCAAGGATAAATTTTGCCGTATATTCTACCTGATTTTCTAGGCACTACTAATCATTTGGTTAAATAAACGGTATTCATATGGTTTATAGCTGGTAGAAGAAGCAGTTATAGTGGTTATATTACTTTGCTTGTAACAATTTCTTCACTGTAAGTGTTAAATATAAGTATGCTTGATACCTATGTCTAATAATTATCGTCTATATTTGGTGATATAGTGATAAATAGTAATATTCCTTGCTACGCGTCAACTTAATAGCAGCTAACAACAAGGAATCGATAATTATTAAACTCGGATACTTAACCGCTTTTCACAGTCTTGATAATTAAAACATCGAGTTCAATTATTAAACGTATTAAGTATTTCCTCTTATAAAAGGTGAATGTCGTGCTTCAAGAATATCGTAACCACATAGCAGAACGTGCCGCTGAGGGTATCGTACCTAAAGCTTTAGATGCTGACCAAACAGCAAAATTAGTTGAGTTAGTTAAAAACCCACCAGCAGGTGAAGAAGCTTTTTTAATTGATTTATTAACAAATCGTGTTCCGGCCGGTGTTGATGACGCGGCGTATATAAAAGCTGGTTTTTTGGCTGCAGTCACTAAAGGTGAAGCTAGGTCCTCAATTCTAAGTGCTGAACAAGCGACTAAATTATTAGGTACCATGTTAGGTGGTTACAACATTCAGCCAATGATTGATCTGCTTGATTGTGACAAGTTATCGCCAATTGCAGCTAAAGGTTTGTCACATACTTTATTAATGTTTGATGCCTTCCATGATGTACAAGAAAAATCGGACGCGGGTAATGCTGCCGCTAAGCAAGTTATGCAGTCTTGGGCTGACGCCGAGTGGTTTACATCAAAAGAAAAAGTTACGGAAAAAATCACGGTAAAAGTATTTAAAGTGACTGGTGAAACCAATACCGATGATTTATCACCAGCACCAGATGCTTGGTCTCGTCCTGATATTCCTCTACATGCCAAAGCTATGCTTAAAATTGCTCGTGAAGGTATTAATCCAGATGAAGATGGTAATGTTGGTCCTATCGCTCAGCTTGCCGAATTACAAAAAGATGGCATTCCACTCGCTTACGTTGGTGATGTTGTTGGAACGGGCTCTTCACGTAAATCGGCAACTAACTCTGTTTTATGGTTTATGGGGGATGATATTCCTTGTATCCCTAACAAACGTGGTGGAGGTGTATGTTTAGGTGGTAAAATCGCACCGATCTTCTATAACACCATGGAAGATTCAGGTGCATTACCGATTGAGTTAGACGTTCAATCCATGCACATGGGTGATGTTATTGATATCTATCCCTATGAAGGCGTTGTTAAAAATGCTGCGGGTGAGATCATTTCAACATTTGAACTGAGCCCGGTATTATTTGATGAAGTACGTGCGGGTGGTCGTATTCCATTGATTATTGGTCGAGGATTAACTGGGCGCGCTCGTGAAACATTAGGTTTAGCAACAACCGATTTATTTGCAACACCTATTGACCCTTTAGCATCTTCTAAAGGTTATACCTTAGCGCAGAAGATGGTTGGTAAGGCTTGTGGTGTTGATGGTGTTCGTTCCGGTCAATATTGTGAACCTAACATGACGACGGTAGGTTCACAAGATACTACGGGTCCTATGACGCGTGATGAATTAAAAGACTTAGCCTGTTTAGGTTTTTCTGCAGATTTAACCATGCAGTCTTTTTGTCATACATCAGCATACCCCAAGCCTGTAGATGTTATTACCCATCACACATTACCCGATTTTATGATGAATCGTGGTGGTGTATCACTTCGCCCAGGTGACGGCGTTATTCATTCTTGGTTAAATCGTATGTTATTGCCTGATACTGTGGGTACCGGTGGTGATTCTCATACGCGTTTCCCATTAGGTATTTCATTCCCTGCAGGGTCTGGCTTAGTGGCCTTTGCTGCGGCAACAGGTGTTATGCCTCTTGATATGCCTGAATCTGTGCTTGTTCGATTTAAAGGTGAGCTGAACAAAGGTATTACCTTACGTGACTTAGTGCATGCCATTCCTTATTACGGCATCAAGCAAGGTTTATTGACAGTTGCAAAAGCAGGTAAGGTTAATGAGTTTTCTGGCCGTATATTAGAAATTGAGGGTCTTAAAGGCTTAACGGTTGAGCAAGCATTTGAATTATCTGATGCGTCAGCTGAACGCTCTGCTGCCGGTTGTTCTATTAAACTCGATATTGATTCTGTGAGCGAGTACTTAAATTCGAACATTGTTATGCTTAAATGGATGATCAGTGAAGGTTATGGCGATGTTCGCACTATTGAACGCCGAATAGTTGCGATGCAAGCGTGGTTAGAAAGTCCATCATTAATGGAAGCTGATAGTGATGCTGAATATGCCCATATCATTGAAATTGATTTGGCAGATATTAAAGAGCCAATCGTTTGTTGTCCTAACGATCCTGATGATGCAAAACTATTATCAGAAGTTGCTGGTCGTAAAGTTGATGAAGTATTCATTGGTTCATGTATGACTAACATTGGACACTTTCGTGCAGCAGGTAAATTGCTTGAAGAGTTTGGTGGGACATTATCAACGCGTATGTGGGTAACACCGCCAACGAAAATGGATAGCGCTCAACTGAGTGATGAAGGCTACTTTTCTATTTATGGCAAAGCAGGTGTTCGAGTTGAACCTCCTGGATGTTCATTATGTATGGGTAACCAAGCGCGTGTAGCAGAAAATACTACGGTAATGTCTACCTCAACTCGTAACTTCCCTAACCGTTTAGGTAACAACGCGGATGTGTTTTTAGCCTCTGCTGAGTTAACAGCTGTTGGTGCAATTTTAGGTAAACTACCTACACCAGAAGAGTATTTTGAATATGCAGGTAAAATTGATGCAACGGCTGTTGATACCTACCGCTATTTGAACTTTGATAAAATGGACAGTTACACGAAAAAAGCTGATAGTGTCATTATTCAAATGTCTGCTTAACTCTGTTGCTTAAATTAGTGAATGGTTCGAAATTAACTAATTATAATACCGCTTAATAGCGGTATTTTTGATTCCTACTCGCATTAATTTTTGGTGAGTTTTGGATAAGTAATATTAAACATTGTGGAATTAACAGTCATATTACATAACTACAACTTTAAAATTTTATGTTGAAGCTGTGAATAAAGCTTAGCTTAATGAATATAGGGTTAACCAGCTTTAAATATTAAGTCTTTATTTACCCATAATTAAATAATCTAGTTCTCTAGCTGAAAACTGTTTTTTTTCACTCAAAGACGAAAGTTCTCCTTATATTTGTATGATCATAATATGTTTAATTTCCAGTCATCAACGAGTTTTTTCCACTTTGTTTGCTTTTCCTTTATCTCTAATAAATTTATCTGCTCAGATGGATCATTATTTAGATCAAATAGGAATCGCTCCTCTTTTAATCCATTAAACGTCGACAGAAATATATATTTATATAAACTGTTATCAAAAGGATCAAATATTGTTTTGGCGTAAGAGTCTGAACGGTCCGGAATAAGGTGTGTAGTGATAGTAACATTCGATTTTTCTATCTGTAGCGGTTGCCCCTCCCATGAGGGTTCTATTTTCATACCAATAACCTTAGCAATGGTTGGAGATATATCATGTTGATTAGCATAGTATTTTTCTGATAGTTGCAGTTCATCTCCAGATGTATCAATCATGATGAGAGGAACACGTAAACTCTCATTATATAAGCCGCTTATATGACCATAATATCCATGTTCATTAAGACCTTGTCCATGATCACCGGTAATAATAATCAACGCATTTTCTAAATAACCTTTTTGATCAAGTAATGAATAAAGTCGTGAAAAAACCAAATCCGCTTGGTAAATAGCATTATCCATTTGGTCTTCTCTAGATTGTTTTGAAGTAGGTGCAGGTGAAGAAAATTTTGCATCTATTGGTTCTCCTTGTAAGAAACCGGCTTCAATACCATGAACCCCTTGGCCTAAATACTTGCCGTAGGATATTCCGGCTTCATGTGCTGAAAATAAATGAAAGTGAAAGTAATTAGGACTACCATTATAATCTGGCCATTGCTCAAGCGACGAAACTAATCCCCTATCATCATTTAGCGGGTATTTATTAAAACCAATTCCATCAATATAGAAGTCATTTGGTGAATAACTACGTTTAAGTCCCCCAAAAGAATGATCTGAGCTAAGTAGAAAATTTATTTGATACCCATTATTACTGAGCTTTTTATGTAAACTATAATCATTAGCTTGTTGGGAGTTTTGAAACTTCATACTACGAGATGTCAATATCGATCTAATACCACACTTAGATTCATCGCACATAGAAAAAGCATATTCTACTTGTTGACTACTATTATCCTCAATTAGTTGATTAAGGAACGGCGTCGTATTGCGCTGATAACCATAACTATGCAGGTGATCTGCACGGAGACAATCAACAATCACCAAGACAATGTTTTTCTTATTATGGTCAATGTTTTTATTAAGTTGGGGTACATAACTCAACGATTGTGAGACCTCATCTTGAATACTACCTGCGTTATTGACATAGTCGAGGTGTGGGTCTGTATATTCAGATATTAAGTCAACAAACATATCTCCCACAAAGTACTCACTCATTTGGTTTCGTTCACGGCTAATATTAAATTCAGATAACTGCAAAAATATAATTATGGACAAAGACAAATAACAAATAAAGGATACCAACGGTTTTTTATCTGTTATTAAAGCTGACATGAATAACTTTCGATATAATATCAAAACACTAATAAACACTACCAAAGGTATGGTAAAAACAATCAAACTTGTCGATAAAGGGTACAAATGGTAGTAATGGTTTAGCATACGCTTTATCAGATTTAAATTGATATTCGCTTTCCAGAAAAAATTACTCATAGTATTGCTAAAGTAAACAAACAATAAAAAAGTGCTACTTAAGCTGAATAATAATGACTTTAGTATTGGACGACGAATAGACGTTTCAAATAAATTCATAGCGATAGAAAAAGCTGCACATAAAAAAAATATTGAGAAGCAAAAAAGCGTATGTGTAATAACTAACTTTAGAGAGTAGTTATTGAAGAAATAGATGGATACTGAAGAAAGAAGAGACAGCAACGATAATAATAATATTAATCTAAAATAGAACATCGAGTCAGTACTTCTAGCTAAATAAGTTTATCTCTGTGACATTTATCAGAGATGACGAAAGTAACCTTAAATTTCAGGTTTTTTGATTTGGATGAAAGTTCTCGTTAAATTCAGCGGAAAGAATTTCACAGGTACTTTTGTTACCTTAATTTCAGCTTCTAACTTTTTTGCTAGCATAGTAAATTTTTCGATAGGGATGACTCTATAATTGTATAAAGCTGAAATAGATCGCCCCCAAAATCTTGTATTCATTTCTAAGTTGAGAATCATACCTCCGGGCTTCAACATCTTGTATAAATGTTTAATTGACTCTTCTGGTGATGCACCATATCCAATATTTGCTCCTGCGCAAATAATGTCAAATTCTTCTTCCTCATGGATTAGCTGTTCCCCTGAATCTAAAGTAACAACACCTGGAACAGAGATATCAGATACACCAACGTTGATTCGGTTGCCATTGACATTCAATTTTTTTATATTTTCATCTAATTTATCAAGGAAGTGATTCTTAATATCAGTGGAGAGTAAATTAGCATTAGGAAATATCTGTAATAAAGTAAGACCCGTGACTCCTGTACCACATCCAAATTCAATTATCTTATGGTTATTGTTTGCGGTAGGAATACTTAGATGTAAGAACTGGTTAATTTTATGGTCAAATCCAGTGTTGCGCATTATAGCGTTATAGTAATTATAAAACATAGTATCCATCAAAAATTAAAACATGTGTAACGATGACCAATACAATATCGAAATAGCTACATTGAGTTCACTATTATCCCATTGTACTGAACTTTATAGGCACAGGGTTAAAATACCAAATTTAACCGAAAACGAAAAATTATTATTCATTTCGCTTAAGTGCTGTTCTATAGTTAATACACATAACTATTCGAAGTATAACAATAATTAACAAGGATAGTCATTGTTAATTGACGGCGACATTTGCTCAGTAATACTTAATTAAATCTGGAAGGATACTTCGCAATCTGTGTAAATTTATTAAATTGTTGGTGTGGCGTCATATCCCCCATGCTTGAATGACGAGGTTAATAATTATCATACGAGATGTGATTTTCAACTTCATTAACCAATGAGTTTTGATATATAAAATTCAGTGGATTCAATCTTTCAGTTTTAATCCGCTATTTGAGATGAAATTAACCAATAATTTATTTTTGATAGATCCAGCACAAATTACTAGTTAACTTTTCTGAGCTAACTAGTTCAAACCTAAAGTACCAATTAATAGTTACATTCTTCGTCGACAAATGAAGCGAAAATCAGATGGTCTAGTGGCAAAGCCTCTCTTTGCATGCTTGATATGGTTAATGCGGAGACGGATTATAAATAAATAAGGCTAGGCACATTGTTCATACTCATTTATCATAGAAATTATATGTAAGTAAATATTAATCTGAGAAGTAACACTGTATGGAATCACCCTATTTAAATTTGACCCAGCAACTTGTACATAAATTGGGTCAAGCTATTATGCAAGGGCAGTATCAAGTAGGGAAAGGATTACCCTCAGAGGCCGATTTATGCTCTCAATATAATATTAGTAGAACGGCGACCCGTGAAGCCGTAAAAATGTTGACCGCTAAAGGCTTAATTAGCTCTAGACCTAGGCAAGGCATTAAAGTGTTAGAGTCTAAACATTGGAATTTTTTTGATGTTGATGTTCTTAGCTGGATTTTAAATGGTCAGCCAAATTTGTACATGTTAAGGCACTTTCTTCAGTTACGTTTACCTATTGAGTCTGAAGCAGCCTATTTGGCGGCGGAATATGCAGAATATGACGATTTAAAAGATATTGAAAAAGCCTTAGGGCGCATGAAAAATGCAACTACAGGGCATGACGATAGCCATGAAGCTGATATTGAATTTCATCAAAGCATTTTATCAGCAAGTAAAAATCCATTTTTCATCCAGCTGAAAAACTTCATTAGTACAGCTTTGCAAGTAAACCTCCGTTTTACCAATCGTCTACAAGCAGTGACCATGGAAGAATATCAAGCGCATGTTGATATTTTTAACCATATTAAAAATGGTGACTCGGAAGCCGCAGCTAAATGTGCACTGGTAACTCAAAGAGAAACATTGGCTATTGTGAATGAAAAAATCAAAGCATTTGAGCAAGAAGAAAAGAAATCAGTGTAGTTATTATTGAAGGCTTGTGAAAAGCCAAAGAAAGCTATAGAAGAGCTATGCAAAAGAAAATGCCAGTGAGTCAACTTACTGGCATTTTTTTATGCGGATAAGAACTAAGAACTAAGAATTCAAGTTATGAAAGTTCAGTCAGCCCTCTCTCAAACACGTGAAGGAACTTGTCAGCATCATTTTTATTAAAAGCAAGGGGCGGTTTTATTTTCAAAATATTGTAAAACGGACCTTCAGTGCTTAACAAAATATGGTTTTGTTTAAAAAACTCAACTAACCATGAGGTTTTATCTGTTGCTGGTTGTTTAGTGACTCTATCTTCAACAAGTTCAACGCCAATAAAGAGCCCCAAACCTCTAACGTCACCAATAAGATCAAATTTAGTTTGTAATGCCCGTAACTTATCCTGAAAGTAAATGCCGGTATTATGTGTATGCTTTTGTAAATTGTCATCTTCAATAGCTTCTAACACTGCGATACCAATAGCGCACGATACTGGGTTACCTCCAAAGGTATTAAAATACTCCATACCTGTGATGAAGCTGTCGGCAATAGCTTGTGTCGTGATTACTGCAGCCATTGGATGACCATTACCAATAGGTTTGCCCAAGGTAACTATGTCGGGTACAACATCTTGAGTTTCAAATGCCCACATGTGCGTGCCAACACGGCCAAAACCTACTTGTACTTCGTCAGCTATACAAACACCGCCTGCACTGCGAACGTGTTGGTAAACTTCTGTTAAATAGCCATCAGGCATAATAATTTGCCCGGCAACCCCTTGTAGCGATTCGCAAATAAAGGCGCTGGGTTTTTTCCCTTCATCGCTCAATGCTTTAATTGTTTTTTGAACGCTATTGGCATAAGCCGTTGCTGTTGCTGGGGTATTACCTTGGAACTCACCACGATAGGGATCCGGTAACGTTACCATATGAACATGTGGTTGTTGACCTTCGCCGCCAGGGCCATTAAATTTATACGGACTAGCTTCAATACATGCATTGGTATTGCCATGATAGGCGCCATCAACAACCAGTAACTCTTTAGATTTTGTATGGCAACGGGCTAAACGAAAAGCGAGTTCGTTAGCTTCACTGCCAGAATTTACTAACATGCAAACAGATAACTCTTCAGGCATGGTTGATAGCAGTTTTTTTGCATAGTTAATAATGTTGTCATGTAAATATCGGGTATTGGTATTTAGTTTAGCGAGTTGTGCTTGTCCCGCTGCAACAACTTTGGGATGACAATGGCCGACATGACAAACATTGTTAACCATATCTAAATAAGGTGTGCCTTGGTCATCAAAAAGATAAGCGCCTTGGCCACGAACCATTTTTAAAGGCTCTTGATAGCTTAAACTTAATGTTTTACCAAGGTGTTTTTGACGAAAAGTAATAATCTCTTCTTTGGTTGCGCCGCTGTCGGTAGGGAGCTGACAAGCTTGTCGTAGTTGGCATAACACGGCGTATGGATTTAATGCTTTAAGCTTTTCTAATAAAGACCATGCAGGTTTTACTGAAACCAATAAATATTCGTTATCGGGTTGTTCTTTAATCGCTAAGGCAGAATTACAAACCGTAGTGCAAAGTCTTAAAGTAATTAATGAAAACAATACTTCAAGTTCAATGTCAGCAAGTTTTCGTTGCTGATTATAGCCTGCAACGATTGCTTTTAATGCTTTAAGTGGATTTACTTGCCCCATGAGTGCATAAGCGCAACTAATCGCCAGTTCGTTCACTACTTGACTATAAACCATGTCGCCAAAATCGATTATGCCAGAGATTTTAGTTGGCTGTTTAGTATCGTTAATTAACAGGTTGTAGTCGTTAGCGTCATTATGAATTACCCCTTGAGGTAATTGGGCAAGAACAGGCAGTGTTTGCGTTTGATAAAGTGTTAAAAAACTATCAACAAGTTGCTGTTGTCCTGGGGATAATAACTCTTTTTTACTTTGGCATATGGCATAACCATGGGCTAAATCCCAATCAAGGTAGCGATAAGCTCCAGTATGTTTAAAATCACTTAAAGCAACATCAATATTGCCCATGAAAACGCCTAAGTCTTGCCATAACAAACTTTTATGAGTATCGCTTGCAGCGTCAGCGTAAAATTGCCCGTCAATATAGGTTAGTACCCGTAAACAAAAAGTTAACCCTTCTTTGCTTGTTATCTGAGTAATCGAGTTGCCATTAGCGTTGTCTATAGCATGAGGTACGGCAAGTGCCTTGCTTGTTAAGTGCGCCATAGCACTATTTTGCATTTCAAGTGATTGTAAAGGTTCAGCAATGTTGGCGATCTTTACAATATATTGTTGATTATCAACCGTTGTTATTCGCAAGTTTTGATCGCTATAACCGGGCAGCGGTTTTAGCTCGCCTGCTAAATTGTAGTTATCTGTTAATAACTTCAGTATTTCAACTTCTGAAAACTGTGGCGTTACTTCATGAATCATTTTTTTCTCCTACGAATACCAATACAAATAAATAAGTACTCATTCTAAATGGACTAAATATTTCAATAACGTTGTTGCTTTCAATCCTAATAGCCAGCTATTACTCGATAATTGCTCCTGCATTATTCTACTTACGGGTTTCCTACCCTAATCAATCAAGCATCTCGGCTACATGGATGTAGTCGCTAGGTTTTGTCTGGAACAATAAACCTGTGTTCTTGAAAACTTATCCTCATTAATATTTGATCACTAACTTACTCATATTGGTATAAATAATGCCTAATGTGTTTTATTGGTATTAATTGAACGTGCAATAACCGATGCATCTGCTGTTAAGCCTTTTACTGGTATTAAGGTAAAGCCATACTGATAGCTTTTTGCTGGGATGGTATATTGAGCATGAACTAATCGTCCCCATGACGTATCGCCACCCACACCCATTTGTTTATGATCTATGTTAACAGTCACTAAGTTTCTCATTGGCACTTCTGCACCATGTTTAGTCGTTACGGGTACTAAGCCTGATGCTGAAGCACTACCGTCTTTACCCGCGATAAAATCAATGTCACTTTGCTTGTAAGGCCATGCGCTAGCACTTAGCAGTTTATCTCCGACAATAATTAAAGCGGTATTATCTACATTTTTCAATGCTAGCCATCTAACATCTGTTTTATTCGCGTTTTCTTGTGGGCGTGAATAGTGATGGATTTGATCTTTCACCAAACTTTTATAAAGTGATATTTGTCCTGATGTTTTTCTGTCTGCATAAGTCTCATGCGGGCCTCGACCAAACCAAGATAAACGTTGATAATCACCCGGCATAGTTAACTGCATTCCTAAGCGTGGAATATTGGCAAGTTTTTGACCTTCACTAATATTAAGTTTGCTATCTACGTGTACTCGCCCGTTATTATTAATGGTGTAAGTAACAGCATAACTTCCTTTAAATACATCACTTTTATATTGTGTTGTAAGTGTAAAACCTTCAGCTATTTCTTTTACATTGATATTTGTTAATTCGAGGTTTTGTGCTGCGGTTTGCCAAATTCCTGCCCATTTTTGCATACCGTTACCTAAATCGTTATCGGTAGGCGCACGCCAGAAGTTTGCTGTTAATGGTGTTTTAAGTAAATTTTCATTATTAACTTGATATTGTATTAACCAACCAGACTTTTTATCAAACACTATTTTATAATCATTATTTGAAAAACTTAAATCTTGACTATTATTTTGTTTAACCAGTTTATTTGTAAGATCAGTTTTTGACGCTTTACTAGCTTGTGCGCCACTTTTAGCGTTAGTGGGTAATTTAAATTGTTCAAACGCTAGTTCATGACCCGCAGATAAAAGCCCTTCGGGTTTCGGTAGTGCAGCACTTAAGGTAATGAAATACTCTTTGTTATCACCAGATGGCAATGTAGGTAATGCTAAGTTAACTTTCACTTTTTCTAATGGCTTTATTGATGGCATTTTGATACTGCCATTTGCAAACTCTTTACCATCAGCTTCAATATGCCATGTTAGGTTAAACTGATTTAAGTTAATAAAGTCGTAACGGTTTTCAATTTCAAAACTGCCATTTTTAATGTCGCTTTCTTGAAAGCGTATTGCTTGATAGACTTTTTTAACTTCATAAGCATGTGGGTGAGGCTCTCTGTTTGGGTTCATTAAACCGTTATTAAGAAAATTACCATCACTGGGTAAGTTAGGGTGGAAATCTTTACCATAAGCCCAGTATTTAACACCATCTTCGTTGGTATACTCTAACGATTGATCAACCCAGTCCCAAATAAAACCACCTTGTAAAACGTCATATTTTTCGATTGCCTGCCAATAATCTTTTAAATTACCCACTGAATTACCCATGGCATGGGCATACTCAATCATAATTGCTGGGCGAGTAGGGTTCGATTTAGCATAGTTTACTAAACGCTCAATTGAAGGGTACATAGGAGCAAATACATCAGTGTAGTGTTCTTCTCCAGCAGGTTCGTATTGCACTAAACGACTGTCATCGTGATCTTTTAACCATTTATAGGTCGCTTCAAATATTTTACCTTCACCTGCTTCATTACCTAATGACCAAATAATGATTGAGGGATGATTTTTATCTCGTTCAAACATGCTTTTAGTGCGAGCTAAATGTGCAGGTAACCACGATAGCTCGTTACCTATTTGAGTTTTCTCATCTATCGCTAAAGGATGAGATTCAATGTTGGCTTCATCAATAACATATAAGCCATATTTATCAGTTAGTTCATACCAATATGGGTTGTTAGGGTAGTGGCTTGAACGTACCGCATTGATATTAAATTCTTTCATTAACTTAATATCTTGCTCCATAGACGCTTTAGTGACTACATGTCCATGTATGGGATCGGTTTCGTGGCGATCTACACCCCGAATAGTAATGGCTTTACCGTTAATGGTTAATTGACTATTCACTACTGCTAAGTGTCTAAAACCAATGTCGTTACGAACTGACTCGATAATATTGCCTTGTTCGTCTTTTAAATTAATTAGCAAGGTGTATAGATTCGGTGTTTCTGCAGACCATAAGGCAGGAGAGTCTAACTTGCCTGTGAAATTAATTTTTAGTTGTGCATTGTCATCTAAGGTTAGTGATTTTTGTCGAGTTAATACTACTCGCATATCAGAGCGAGGATCGAGCAACTTAAACTCTACAGAATTTTTACTGAGTGATTTATCATAACTTTTTAAATCAATGCTTAAGTCGAGTGTTCCTTCATTGAACGCTGAGTTAAGTTTGGGTTTTGCATGGAAATTTTGGATACGCTGTTTGGGTGTTGCATAAAGGTAAACATCACGTTCGATACCTGAGATACGTAACATATCTTGGCTTTCTAAGTAACTTGCATCGGTCCACCTGCGAATTTGAAAAGCAAGTAAGTTGTCATTTTTTTGCAGATAAGACGTTAAGTCAAATTCGGCAGGCGTTTTAGAACCTTGGCTAAAGCCAACTTTTTCGCCATTAAGCCATACATCTAATGACGACTTAGCGGCACCCACATATAAGAATACTTGCTTACCTTTCCATGAATCAGGCAAGGTAAACGTTTTACGGTAAGAGCCTATTGGATTGTATTCTTTTGGCACGTCTGGCCAAGTGGTAGTAAATGGGAAACGTTCATCTAAATAAATTGGATAGCCAAAACCTTCTGTTTCCCAATTACCAGGCACAGGTATTTTAGACCAACTGCTATCGTCAAACTTAGCTAACTCGAAACCTTTAGGTTTGTTTTTAGGCGATTTTTTCCAGTCAAATTTCCATAAACCATTAAGTAATAAAAAATTACTGCTTTGTTCTTTAACATTGTTCAGTGCGGCATTCGTTGATTGATACGAAAAAAAACTGGTTCGAGGGGCTTCTTTGTTTATGGCAAATACTTCATGGTTTTCCCATGGCTCTCTTTGTGGTTGTGCTTGAACAATTGAAAAGAGTAGTAGTGATGTTATTAACGTAAAGGTTTTTTTATTTAGCATGGAGGTTAAATATATAATGTATAGCATACTATTTATAATACAATTGAGAGTGAGGAATGCAAGCTATTTTAACCCATTTCAAGCCATGAAAATGTAAATTCGAGTAACAATTTTCGTCATTATTATTCTATGTAAATGATTAAATAAGCATAAATACCACTCTTTAATTGTAGTATAAATATTGCAATAATATTTTTTCAGCGATAGTATCGAAGACAATTCGTGGGTTTTAAATAAGATATTTTGTGCCAAAAACTATAAAAAATAATAACACTAAAAAACGCCCTAGTATGCTAGATGCTTTATTCCCTCTAGTGATTTTATTGATTCTGCTTTTTTTTGCTGTGTATTTGTTCGGTGATGATTCTTCGTCGGGACCCAATCAAATTGCATTAATGATATGTGCAGGTATTGCTTGTATTATTGGTTTGAAAAATGGTTATCAAGGGAAGGAAATTGAAAAAGGTATCGTTAAGGGCATAAGTTTAACCTTAGGGGCAATTTTAATTTTGCTTGCTGTTGGCTCTCTTATAGGAACTTGGTTACTTGCTGGTACAGTACCCACGATGATTTATTTTGGTTTACAAATATTACAGCCTGAATATTTCTACGTAAGTTGCTGCATCATTTGTGCGCTAGTTGCGTTATGTATTGGTAGTAGCTGGACGGTTGCTGCAACGATTGGTGTTGCTTTGATGGGTATTGCTACTGGATTGAATGCCTCAGGGCCTATAACTGCTGGTGCCATTATCAGTGGTGCTTATTTTGGTGATAAACTCTCGCCGCTTTCAGATACCACAAACCTAGCTCCTGCCGTTGCAGGCACTGATGTATTTACACATATAAAACATATGGTCTGGAGTACCGTACCAAGCTTTATTATCGCACTTATTATTTTCTTTTTTTTAGGGCTTAACACCCAATCATCTGCATCACTGTCTGAAATTGATTTGCTGTTATCGAGCTTAGAGCAAGAGTTTTTTATTGCATGGTACTTACTTTTGCCACTGTTAGTCACACTTGGACTTGCAATGAAAAAAATACCTGCCTTTCCGGCTATAGGAATAGGCGCAATATTTGGCGCTGTGTGGGCGGTACTTTTTCAGCAAGAATTAATTCTAGCTTATGCAGCAGGTGATTTGTCATTGATTAATACTAATATCAAAGTTGTCTGGCAAGTAATGTTTGAGGGTGTAGAACTTAATACCAATAATCCGCTCATAAATGATTTGTTAAGTGGTGGTGGTATGGGCTCTATGCTCAATACTATTTGGCTAATTATTACCGCAATGACTTTTGGCTCTATTATGGAAAAAGTTGGGTTACTGCAACGTGTAGTTGAAAGTCTATTAAAGCTTTCAACAAGTATTGGATCCCTCATTAGTACCACGATTATTACCGCCTTTGGTACAAACTGCATTGCAGCCGATCAATATATAGCGATTGTAATGCCGGGCAGAATGTTTAAAGAAGAATATGAAAAGCGATCATTAGCACCAGAAAACTTATCGCGGGCGCTAGAAGATGGCGGTACAGTCACTTCTGCATTAATCCCTTGGAATACCTGTGGGGCTTATATGCATTCGGTGTTATTAATTAACCCATTAGAATACGCAGTATTTTGCTTTTTTAACTGGTTAACGCCAATTATTGGCATTATATTCGCTTTTATTGGTTTTAAAATTAAACCATTAATACTAAGCAGCCCGGAGAAACAGAGTCAGCCAATAGCAGTGTTGTAATGGTGAATATATTAACGTTATTATCGGTGTCTTTTTAAGTTCGTTATTAAGTTTAACTCTTTTATTTACAATTTCACTACTGATGTGGGCTATGAAATCTTGACTATTTGAGCTGCATAAGTGAATATTCGCGTGATTATTATAGTTATTAAGGTATATATATTTAAATGAGAGTTAATTGGCTCAGTCTACTGTTAGTGATTTCGATTGTATTGCAATCGTTTGTTGCTGTGGCTGATGCAGAAAAACCTCATCAAATAAATCCCCAGCACCTACAGACTGAACACGTACATGATAGTGATAATCTAGAGTCTCAAAATAAATCTTTAAATGAGTATTCAGACACTGAACATAATACCAATGACTGCCATCATTGTGGTCATTGTCAAGGCTCTCACACCCAGTGGATTGTCAATAAAAAAATTACGACATCACCTACTGATTTTATGGTTTTCAACCAATACTTTTATTTTAACCATTTAGATAAAAGCTTCATTGAAGAACTTATACGCCCTCCTATACGCTTAATTTAATTTTATAACTTATCTGCAGTAGATCGAAATTAATTATTGTTACATTAATTTCAGTTTTACTGCGACGTTTTATTTTAAATTAAGAGATTTCCATGAATACTTTACCGTTGAAAACAACTGGCGTAGCTTTGCGCCTTGGTTTATTTAAGTTATTTTCTGTCAATGCTTTAGCAGCTGACATGACAAGTTTTACAAAAACACTTCGATTACATAATCCTAAATTAGTCACATTAGCTAGTATGTGCTTTATTTTAGCTGTGTTATCAAATGTTTCATTTGCCTATCAACCGCCATCTGAAGATTCACATAACCATGATAAAAAGCCTATATTAAAAATGGAGACTAAAGGACAAGAAAATATCAAAGAAGCTAATAAAGTGCATGATGAAGGCATCAGCTTTAGCCCTGAAAAAATGTTATTAGCAAAGATTAAAGTTACCGAGTTAGTACCAAAAATATTTGCCAGGAGTGTTTATGCTCCTGGTGAAATCAAAGCGAATGGTTATACCAGTTATATCGTTTCACCTCGAACGGAATCTGTGGTTGTTAGTCGTCATGCAACGTTAGGTGAGCATGTTGAAAAAGATCAGCCATTGGTAACCTTGTTTAGTGAATCTATGGCTGAGGCTCAAGCTAATTATCGTGTAGCTTACAGTGAATGGCAACGTGTTAAAAGACTAGCTAAAGGAACCGTTAGTGAAAGCCAACTATTAAAAAGTGAAACTGAATATATTTCGGCTTTAGGTCGTTTAACCGCTTTTGGTTTAACTAAACAAGCAATAAAAGAAGTGGTCAAAAATAACTCGTCAAATCTAGGAGAATATACTTTAGTGGCTAAAATCGCTGGAGCCGTATTAAGTGATGATTTTTCTCAAGGTCAACGTGTTGCTGCTGGTGATAAAATTATGATTTTAGCCAACGAAGAAAACCTTTGGGTTGAGGCGCGAGTTTCTCCAAACAAACAGTTAGATTTACCGGTTGGGACAATCGCTAAAGTTGAATTTGGTAGCCAAGTTCACCAAGCAAAAGTTATTCAAGAAGCCCACACCATTGATCCCGTTACCCGAACCCGTATTGTTAGATTAGTGGTGGAAAACCATGACGATACGTTGCATTCTGGCATGTTTGTAAACGTAAAGTTTCAGTTTGATACCCAAAGCGCTGTAATGGCTGTACCTGAAACTGCCTTGATGAGAGGCAGTGATGGCGACTGGACCGTGTTTGTTGAAGACCACCCAGGAGAGTTTGAAGCAGTTGAAGTTGAACTTGGCCAGCCTCTCGGTAGCTATCGCCAAATTATCGGCTTAGCAGCTAATTCTCGTGTTGTGACAACGGGGGCATTTTTTGTTGCTTCTGAAATTGCAAAAGGCGGATTTGATCCGCACGGCCATTAATCGAGAAGGTATTTGTTATGTTTAATAAAATAATAGATTGGTCGGTCAATAACCGACTGTTAGTTGTTATTGCTTTAATAATGACCATGGTGGGTTCACTTATCGTGATTCCAAAATTGAATTTAGATGCATTTCCGGATGTAACCAATGTGCAAGTTGCCGTTAATACTGAAGCTCCAGGCTTAGCAGCAGAAGAAGTTGAACAACTAATTACTTATCCAATTGAAGCCGTAATGTACGCATTGCCTGATGTAGAGCAGGTACGATCAATTTCTAAAACTGGGTTATCTGGAGTAACCGTTGTCTTTAAAGAAGGCACTGATATTTATTTTGCCCGCCAATTAGTTTTTGAGCGCCTCCAGGCCGCAAAAGAGTTAATTCCAACAGGTGTTGGTACTCCAGAAATGGGCCCGAATACTTCAGGTTTAGGACAGGTATTTCAATATCTGTTAATTGCTGACAAAGACTCTGGTTTTGATTCAATGTCGTTAAGAAGTTTGAATGATTGGATAGTGAAACTATTAGTGATGCCTGTTGATGGCGTAACGGATGTTTTATCGTTTGGCGGAAATGTTAGGCAGTATCAAGTGAATATTGAACCAAACAAGTTACTGTCTTATCAACTCACCCAAGAGGATATTGTTAAAGCACTTGAGAATAATAACGCCAATGTGGGTGGTTGGTATATGAACCGAGGACAAGAGCAACTTGTTATTCGTGGTACAGGTTGGTTTAACAGTGGGGAAGAAGGCTTATCTGACATAAAACAAGTACCGGTTAAAACGGTAGAAGGAACGGTGATTACCGTCGAAGACGTGGCTAAAGTTGCTTTAGGTAGCGAAATTCGTCAAGGCGCTGTAACTATGACCCGCAGAGATGAGCAAGGAAATATTGTTAGTTTAGGTGAAGTTGTTTCAGGCATTGTGTTAAAGAGAATGGGGGCAAATACAAAAGCGACGATTGATGGCATTACCTCTCGACTTCCTCTTATTAATCAAGCCTTGCCAGAAGGAGTTCGTTTTGAACCTTTTTATGATCAAGCTGATTTGATAACTAAAGCGGTTGATACAGTGGTCGAAGCATTAGCACTGGCTTTTATTTTTATTGCGATTGTATTAGCACTTTTTCTGATGAACCTTAGGGCGACCTTTTTAGTATTAATCTCAATTCCAATCTCGATTGGTATCGCCTTAATGGTAATGTCATGGTTGGGTATTTCCGCTAACCTTATGTCGCTTGGCGGTATTGCTGTTGCTATTGGTATGCTAGTTGATGGCTCTGTGGTGATGGTTGAAAACATGTTTAAGCATTTAAATAGACCAGGCCCTACCCATTATGCAGATACTCAAAAAAGAATTTTAGGTGAAGATGCTCAGCAATATGAAAAAGCACACGATGTCTGTAATGACGAGGAAGGTATATCATTAAGATTAAAAGAGGCAGGTAAAGAAGTAGCCCGTCCGGTATTTTTTGCTGCGTCAATTATACTTGTTGTATTCACCCCATTATTTAGTTTCGAAGGGGTGGAAGCTAAGCTTTTTCAGCCCATGGCTATCAGTATTATTCTTGCTGTTATTTCTGCAATATTAGTGGCGCTTTTTGTTGTTCCTGCATTAGCAACATTCATGTTCAAAAAAGGGATAAGAAAAAGAGAAAGTTTAATTTTAAAACCTTTGGATAAATGGTATCGCAAGGG
>ENA-ORXI01001246-ORXI01001246.1-sediment-metagenome-genome-assembly--contig:-NODE-1246-length-20094-cov-3.222511_pt1 | contig 20094 bp, 17 predicted proteins | sample MGYA00237861_ERZ511468 | MGnify/ENA primary metagenome ERZ511468 (study PRJEB26299, sample SAMN06266213) | sediment metagenome | isolation source: Hudson Canyon methane seep mesocosm | place...
TCATGAGTAAGCAGAAAAAAACATTAGCGAAAGCTAGCTTGAATAAAACAGAGATAGGTCGAGGAAAAATTAAAGATAATTTTTTAGCCGCTTTAGTAACATCAAAACTGTATAAGGTGCAAGTGGTGAAAGCTAAAAAGGGCAAGGGTTCGTATCAGCGGAAAGCTAAAAACCTAAGACGAGAGTCTTATTTAATGGCGGCTTAAGATCTTACTTATAGCCACTATTAAATAAGCCTTTCTGTTTTTTAGTAAATGCTTTGCTTTTTCTATTGCTAAGCGTTTACCGTTTTAACCCACATATTCAATCTGTTTTACAATAGAAAATAAAGCACGGCAGGAATAGTAACTAAACTTCCCAAATTACCTAATAAAACGATTGAAGCGACTTGTTTGGGTTGCTGATTATATTTTTCTGCTATCATAAAATTAAGGACTGCAGGTGGTAATACCCCAAAAATCAGTAATTGCCCATATTGCAATTCATTTAAATTTAGAAAGGGAGTTATTAATAAAACCATACAAATTCCTGTTGCTGGGCAGATAATGGCGCCGACTAATCCTATTCGCCAATCTTGAAGGTTTACAGACGTTAAGCGAACGCCAAGTGAAAATAACATTAATGGAATCGCAACCATGCCTAACATTTCAATTGAAATAGTGACCACATCAGGTAATACCCAACCGCTAATACTAAGCCCTAATCCAAGCACTGTTGCAGAAACCATGGGAATTTTTACAATGGAAAATAACGAAATATTCCTGTTCATCATTTTCATTCCCAAACTGAAATGAAGCGTATTTTCAACAATAAATAGCATCACCGCAGCAGGTAAAGCCTGCTCGCCAAAAGCAAACAACGCCAAAGGTAATCCAATATTACCTGAGTTAGAAAACATCATCGGCGGTACAAATGTTTTCACGTTGAAACCCATAAATTTAGCAACGGGCCAAGCCAATATTCCCGAAAAAACAACTACAATAGCACCACCTATTGCCAACTGAGAATACATGTCAACTTGAAAGTTTTTATCTGCTAAAACGTGAAAGATTAACGCAGGAGTAAATATATCTAAATTGAGCTGGTTGGCCGAAAGCATATCTGGCGCATGCTTTCGACCATAAAAAAAACCAATTGAAACAATGGCGAAAAGTGGGAAAATAACGGTAAATATTTGTAAAAACATGGTAATGGCTCGATGCGCGATAAAGGAGAAACATGACAAACTATCATGTAAAAAACTTTTAAGACAGTACTTGGGTTTGTTGGTCTCTCATCATCAACTTTGCAGTAGGCGACTTGAATTGAGGTAGAAGAAACAATTATTTTTTATAAAATTCAAAACAAGCACTTCCCACTGTTATGCATCAAGGGCTAGCCCTAAATGATCTGGTATTGCTTTTATATGTTGCTTCAAACTAAATCCATGACATTACGTCGTTTTTATAAAGAATTATTTTCTCTAAGGCTCATAATTGCCGTAGGTTATGTTTGATTTAAATCAATAATACTTTTCGATTATTTCGTATGCTTATTTTAATTATTTCAACATAGAGAAAAGGCTACTGTCATGACAGAAATCAATACAATATTATATGCAACTGACCTTGGAAAACATACAAGACCAGCTTTTCGTATGGCTGTTAGCCTCGCTAAACAAAATAACGCGAAAATTCATTTTCTATATGTAATTGAACCGGTGAATGCTAATACAGCATCGCTGGTTAACCCGTATCTGCCAGAAGGTACTATAGAAGATTTATATCAGCGTTCGGTTGATGATCTACATCAGAAAGTTAAGAATCGCATTGATAAATTCTGCCTAGAAGAATTGGATGGAGAAGAATTTCCTGGAGGTAAGCCTGTAGCAGATATTATAGAAGGCTCACCTGCCGCGACAATAATTAGTATGGCAGTAGATAAAAATGTTGACCTTATTGTAATGGGTAGTCACGCACATAGTGTATTAAATAACCTTTTCATTGGGTCAGTAGCAGATAAAGTAGTGAACAGATCAACTACACCCGTATTATTAGTACCGCTCAAAAGTGACTAATTTATATATCTAAACTACCTCAAGAAGTGCCAATAGAAATGTCTTGAGGTTTACATGGATTGTATTCGATGGGAGAGTTCTGACTAACTATCTTCGTAATAAAGTGCCAAGTTTTTCATTTGTTATTTTAATACCTAAATTTTTGGCTGTTGCCCAATGTAATGCGACATCAGCGGATAGAACTGGAATGCCAAACTCTAGCTCCAAGTCTTCGATAATACTCAAAAACCTCACGCCAGAGCCACCAACTAGAACCATTTCAGCATTGGGCGCTGATGCTCGAGTTTGGCGAATGCTTTCTTTTATTTCTTCTTCACTAAAATTATAATGGCGAGCGTCAACGGCTTCTTGAGAAACAAACAGTCCTTGTTCAACAAAAGTTTCACAACTTTCAATAGAGAGATCTAATGTCTGTAAAAACGTTAAAAATCGTTTTTTCCACTCTACATTGTAATATGGGCAAGCGAGCGCTATTCGTTTACAGCCTAAATTTTGTATTGCATCAAGCACTGCAACACCATTGAGTATAACGGGGCATCCACAAGCATCAGCTAAACGTTGTTGTAATGCTCTAGTCCCTTCAGCTGTATAGTCATTAAAATACGCAAAAGCTGGTCCTACTTGAATGATCAGCTCACTGCCTGCCTCTTTCAATAATCTAGCTGCATATTCAAGGTGAGGCTCTAGTTGCTCTATTTGTTCAAAGCTATAATCAAAGCCAACGGGAGGCAGAATTGTTTGCGCTATATCAATAATTTGTGGGCATAATGTGGATAATTCTTTACTTGTAGGGTCCATCCAGCCAGGTGCAACAATGATACCCAGCTTAGGTATACTTTGAGAAGTTTTTACTGAGGGTGAGTGAGAGAAAGTTTTCACAGGAGATACTCCAAAATAAGTGATTAACAGCTTCATATGAATAATGATGAAGCTATTTGTAGAGGTGAATTTTGCTAATTAAGGTTAATTATTCCCATAATCTTGTTTTAATGAACTCATAAAAGAGTAGGTCATTATTAGATAAACAAACAAAATAGGTAATGACACGACTAACACTGCAGTTTGCGCAACTTTCAGGCCGCCAACATACATTAAGCAAATAGGAAGTAATGCCAGTGTTAAGGCCCAAAATGTTCGGTGAAGACGATGAGGATCTTCCCCCGGAGGTAATTCAGCCGTCGCACTACTAGCAAGAACGTAAGATGCTGCATCGTAGGTTGTTGCTACGAAAATGATACAAACAATGCAGAATAAACCAATAACAATGTTAGATAAGGGTAATTGTTCAAATACCGTAATAATAGCCGTAGGTATGCCACTTTCATTCATTAACGTAATAACGTCTAAATTACCTGAGAGTTGTTGGTATAATGAAAAATTACCAAAAATCATATAGAAGAGTGAACCACCGATAGTTCCAAAAGTAAGCATGCCTACGGTTACTTCTTTTATGGTTCTTCCTTTTGATATACGGGTAACAAAAATACCAACGAATGGACCAAAAGCTACCCACCAAGCCCAGTAAAAAATAGTCCAATCTTCAACGAAATTAGATTCTGTAAACGGGTCTGTCCAAGTATTCATTTGAATGAAATTTTGCAAAACAGTGCCTAAGCCGTTGATGCTTGCTTTTAATATAAAAACGGTTGGACCTGCAAATAAAAAAAATGCCAACAATATAAAAGATAACCATACATTGGTTGAACTTAATCGTTTCATACCCTTTTCTAAACCAAAGAAAACACTCGTTGCAAAAATGGCAACGCAAACTAGTACGACAATAACCTCAAGGGTAAAATTTGACTCTATACCAATCAATTGAGCAATGCCTTCAGCAATTAAAGGCGTTGAGAAGCCTAAAGACGAACCAGCTCCTCCAATTAATGCTACCCGAAAGAGAAAATCAATAAATCGTCCAGCGAAAGAGTTCTCTTTACCACCGAGGACATGGTGACAACTTATACTAAACTTTAGCATGGGGACTTTTTTAACATAATAAGGGTAAGCAATCGCTAAAGTGGGCAAACAATAAAAGGCCCATGCACTAATCCCCCAGTGGAACAATCCATAAGATGATGCCCATTTAGCGGCGGCAGTTGTCATAGGTTCAACGCCAAATGGAGGTGCTTGATAATAAAAAGCCCACTCAATTGTTGCCCAATATAACAAGCCAGCCCCTACACCAGCACAAAATAACATGCCACTCCAAGCAAAGTTGTTATATTCTGGTTTATCATCTTCATCACCAAGTTTTATGCTGCCATATTTTCCAAAAGCTAGCCAAAGCAGTAAAGGTAAGATGGTAGAGGCAAGTAGTACATAGAGAAAACCAAAATTACTGGCTATGTATTGGTAGGCTTGTTGCATGATCTCTGAGGATGCTTTTGGTGCAATAATTAAAGGTATAGTCATTAATAACATAATAACGATGGTTGCTATAAATCATGATTTATCAATACGTTGCTTCAAATTTATTCTCCGTTGTTATTGTTTTTTATTTTCGGTTTTTCGAACGTGTTTGAAGCCAATTGTTTCAATAACAATAGCTTTACATAAATACTTCATATTTGCTAAAGCACCAAAGGAGATTATAAATTGTATTAGTAAAATAAAATGTTTTGTTAAATACACGCAAACTCTCCAAAGATGCTTTGATATACCTAGAGAAAATATACTGTCTCTGACACTATATCTACCTTAGTATTCTGCTGAATATTTATGCTTCAACATTAACAACAACAGAACCACGTAAGCCATTTTTCTCTATTAACTCATGGCTTCTAGCCATTTCATTAAAAGGTAAAACATGGGTGACTCTATGTTGTAATTGGTCATTTGAAAGCTTATCGAATATATCGTCCATCGCATGTTGCTTAGCCGCTTCTGGCATAGCATAAACAATCGTCATTTTTATGGTTAAATCCATAAACATCATTTGGAAGAAAGGTAATTTTGGTTCTTTAATTTGTGTATTTCCGTAGGTAGCAATGACCCCACCAATGCGGATACATTTTAAAACTTCAGGTAAATTAAAGCCAAATTCAACATCAACAACACGATCAACTTTCTCGCCATTGTTAACTTCTTGAACTTTATCTCCCCAATTCATCTCGCGATGGTTAACCACTAAATCAGCGCCTGCAGCTAAACATGCGGCTTCATCTTCAGGGTTGCTTGCTGTGGTAATAACTTTAGCTCCCGCAATTTTTGCCCATTGAATAGCGTAATAACCAACACGACCAGCACCACCCGTGATAAGTACTGTTTGTTCATTAAGGTCACCATCAGACATAACGACTCGGTGTGCTGTCATCGCAGGAATACCTAAACAAGCACCAATTTCAAACGACGTATTATCGGGTAATTTTGCCGCGCGTGACGCGTCTATAGCAACATACTCAGCAGCAGTTCCTAACATACGAGCATATTGTGCTTGATAAACCCAAACACGCTCATTAATTCTACTTTCGCAAACGCCTTTACCAACAGCTTCAATAATACCTGCGCCATCACTATGTGGAATAACATGCCCAGTATCTAAAAGATTAGGAAAAGCGCCGGCACGTTTTTTTACGTCTGATGGATTAACGCCCGTAGTTTTTAATTTTATTAATACTTCACCTTCACCAGGCACAGGCTTAGGTTGTTCACCAATAATAATACTCTCTTTCGGTGTTCCGAATTTTTCAAACCATGCTGCTTTCATTTTGTTCTCCAATTGAAGTTTATGTAATAACACCTTTAGTGCTCGATTACATATGAACCGATAACAGGTATTACAAATCTATATTAAAATTTACTCGATAAGTTTTCTGTATGGCCATCAATACCCATGATTTGCCCTGAAATACTAGCACCCAATGTTGATGTTAAATATATTGCCATATTAGCGACATCATCAGGGCCAACAAATAAACGCATAGAACTTTGTTCTGCGTAAAGCTCTTTAACCACTTCAGTTGTTACCCCTCGTTTTTGTGCATCTCGTTCGATGACACCATCAATTCTTTCGCCACGGACACTACCAGGACAAAGCGCATTAACACGAATATTATGAGGTCCTAGCTCCATGGCCCAGGTTTTTGTTAAACCAATTAAAGCCCATTTGGCGGCGGTATAAGGAGAACGCATAGGAAAACCAAAAAATGCGGCATTTGAAGATATGTTAATAATACTGCCAGAGCCGTTTGCTTTAAGAAGCGGTACCGCATATTTAGTACAATGGAATTGACCATTTAAATCTATATTAATGGTTTGTGCCCATTCATCTGGGTTAATATCTTCTACCAGGGCTGTGGGCCCAGCAATACCAGCATTATTCACTAAAATATCTAAATGTGTATAATGTGTTTTAAAGTCATTAAACATTTGCTCGACTTGCGATACATTTGATACATCAGCTAACGATGCTGTCGCGCTAGGATTTGCTTGAATAAAACAGTCGATACTCTCTTGATTAATATCACAAACATGTACTTTACAACCATAGCTTAAATATTTTTCTGCTATTATACGGCCAATACCATTTGCACCTGCTGTAACAAGTACTACTTGCTCAGGCCCCAACCCGTTATCATGAATAGTCATGAAATATCCTTACTTTAAAATGATGAAATAAATTGAAATATAAAAGTGGAAAAATAGGGGGTAGTTGAAGGTACCTATCCCCCTTAAAAAAATTATTCAAATAACATATGGTATCGAATACCAATGTTGCGTGGGCGATTAGTTGTTACTGTTGTATCCCAACTTGCAGTCCCTTTTGATAGTTGTGCACGTTCGTCTGTCAGGTTATTAATATAGAAATTTAGTCCCCAACCTTCCATGTTGATACCAGCAGAAAGGTTGACTATGTTGTAACTATCATTAGATTGACGGTTGTCCGTGTTAAGATCGGTGGTTTTGTATTTAAACATTTCATTATATGAGTCACCAACGTGCGAGAAAACAACTTGTGCAAAACTGTCATATTCACCAACCATAAAATTATATCTACTGGTGATATTTCCTTTAAACTCAGGTACGTTAGGTAATTGAGTGCCCTCAGGTGAGTAATTATTCCCCACCAATAAATCACTTGCTAACTCAGCTTTATTAAAATTAAATGCGGCTGTAATAGTCCAGTCTGGTGTCAATAAATACGTTATATCAGACTCTAATCCAACAATTTTTGCTTCAGTAGCATTTACTGTTAAACGAACGGGTGAGTCATAAGAAGCATCGTATCGCGTGAATTGCATATCATCCCACTGCATATGATAGAGTGCGCCGTTCCAACGAAGGTTGTTTTCCAACCACATTGTTTTCCAGCCAAGTTCGGTATTTGTGATAAAATCTGCTTTATATTCACGGTTAATGATTTCGGTTTCATCTCGGTTTATTCCACCAGGACGATAACCTTCAGACCAAGTTAAATAAGTCATTTTTTCATCATCAATTTTATACGTAACGTTGAATTTGAAAATACTATCTTTATCTTTTATTTTACTATCAACATTAATTATTGGAAACCCAGGAGCAATTACGCCATAACCTGACACACCTTCTAACTTACTTTCATTTTCAAAAAAACGAGCTCCAAATGTTGTTGTTAACTGCTCAGTAAATGCGTAGCTAACTTCCCCAAAAATCGCCCACTGATTATCGGTACGTTTTTGGTCAGTTAAATACCAAAGATCTTCTCCATCAAGCAATTTAAAATCTTCACCTTGTGCCATCCCTTCCATTATCCATTCTTGGCGATAGTCATGGCTGGACTTTTCACTATATAACCCAACAATATATTGCAGCGGGTTATCACTCGTTGATTGCAAGCGAAGTTCATGGGTATTTCGTTTTAGTTTATTATCATCGTTATAGAAAATCGCCATGCTTGAACAATCTACATCAGCAGTTCCGTAGTATTCACAACCGTAATATTGGATCCAGCTAGTAGAAAAATAATCTGCATAATCTGAATAATCATTAAAGAACTCAATATCACGATCCATAAACGAACCAGCATAAGTCAAAGCAGCTGAACCTAAGTCACCCTCTATGGTTAAGGCCCCTTGACTAAATTCATCGTCCATAGAGTCAGGGAAATGACGCTGAACTTCCAAATCACCAATATCACCACTCGGGTTATTTGAGTCTTGAAACCAAACACCTTTTGTTTCTTGTGTTTGCGTTAAATAGCTTGCTGTGGCAGTCCAATTTTCATTTAAGTTGACTTTTAATGCGGCTCTTATGCCACTGTTTGTTAACTCATTAAAATTTTCTTTAACTAAACTGTCATTGTTTTCTTCTACTGTTGAAAACTCACCACCGTTGGTAAATAAACCATAAGTACGTGTACCCTCAGTGTTATCAATATATCCGCCATCTTCTTTAGTCCAAGCCACTAAACGTATTGCTGCATTATCAGCAATAGGAATATTAACAAACCCTTCAAGAGAATGACTAGCATCACCACTATAGGTAGTGCCATAACTAACATCAAAGCCACCTTCTAAAGCATCAGTATCAGGTTTGTTTGTTATGATCCTAAGTGTGCCTGACTGTGAACTTGCACCAAACAACGTACTTTGAGGTCCGGCAAGTGCTTCTATACGTTCAATATCATAAATATGTAAGTCAAGATTACGACCAATAGCCGTTACCGGTTGCTCATCAAGATAAACTGCAACACCTGGCTGAGATCCAGAAGCATTGCCATCACCACCATCCGAAGCCCCTCTCATGTAAATGGTTGATAAACCGGGGCCTGATGATTGATAAGAAACGCTTGGTAGCATTAAGGCATAATCATTAAAGTTTTCGATACCAAGTTCTTCAAGTTCCCCAGCACCAAAAGCCGTTATACTTACCGGAGTCTCTTGGATGTTTTCTGCTCGTTTACGTGAAGTCACAACTATTGTTTCAATACCTTGTGCTTCTTTTTCTACTGCTTGTGCTGAGGTATTGTTAACTTCCTCAGCATTAACAGGGTTCATAACAGCTAAACCGCCAACCATTAATGTAGATAGCGTAATACCCTGTAGACTTTTATCGTTGAAAGAGTGTCTTATAGCCTCTATTAAAGGTTTTAAGCGAGTAGGCTTTGCTTTATTAATCAAGTTGTAACCAATCATTGTGTGTTCCTTTATAATATTTATATTTCACAGGGCATAAGGCTTGGGTAAACAAGACTCAGACTTGCAACATCACTTTCGCTAAATCGTAGTAATGACTAACGGTGAATAGATGTTATCAATTCACCGTTTTATAACAAACGATATATTTTTTACTATAGTTGAGAAAAACTCAACTGTGTAATAATGAGATGCTCTATTCTATAGTCATGATAGAGCATTATTTTGGAAGGCTGTCTATTGATTAATAAGTGGTTTTAATACGGTTTTTAATGGTGTGAGGTGCTGTTCAAAGTTCGACCAGGCGTCCAATCCTTTTTGGTTAATAGGTTGTCGAACTTGTTCGGAGCTTGCGGTGTTAACGGCACGTTGATTGTTGTAAAACTCAAGACAGCTTTGTTCAAACTCTAAGCCACAAAATGATAATATTTGTCGTACTTGATTTTCAAAATCATTCACTACTTGCTCATAGTTAACGGTTAATACTTGCTCAGGAAGCACCTTGTGCCAATGATCCATTAATCGAATATAATCCAAGTAATACTTACCAATATCTTCAAGTCCATAGCTAAAAGCTTGACCTGTGGTGAAAAGTTGTTTAAAGCCACTAAAGCATGTTGACATAGGCTGGCGACGTGCATCAATTATTTTTGCTTGAGGAAGAATTAATTTAATTAAACCAATATGTGCAAAATTATTTGGCATTTTATCAATAAAAAATGGCGCTTCTTCTCTATGAACTTGCGTTCTACTTATATACTCTTCACCTAATTCTTTAAGTTGTTTCGGTGTTAAATTACCGATGACTTCGGGGTATTTAGAAACATCATCTCGTTTGGTGCGCTCACTTAGCCTTCTTACCATTGAAATAATATCTGGTAATTCTTTTGTACCATCAACTTTTGAATGACTAGCCAATATTTGCTCTAATAATGTTGAGCCGGAACGCGGCAAACCAACGATGAAAATAGGATCTGCTTTATTACACCCTTGACCGTACCGTTGCTCAAATAATGGCTTGTTGCAAACGGACATAGTTCTGCTAATTAATGCTGTTGTTTCATTCGCATCATAACGTTCAATTTTTTGCTTAATGTCATTGCCTTGTTGATAATAACTAAACGATTCTGCAAATTCTTTATTATCTTCAAGCGCTTTACCTAAGGCAAAGCAGATATTTGCGCGATCTAAACTTGAAAGGCTTATATTTGACAGCTCATGCTTCATTTGCATTATTTCAGCATGTTCAAAAGAGAACGTTTTCAGGTTGGCTAAACTCCAGTAAGCTTCTCCGTAACTTGGCAAACATGAAATAGCTTGACGGTACGATATTATTGCCGCTGACTGTTCACCAATGGTTTTTAGAGCATGCCCACGGCTTGTATAAAGATTTGCTTGTTCAGGCAATTTTACTATTAGGTCATCATAAAGTCCTATGGCGTCTTTAAATCGGCCTAACCTTACTAAAATGGCCGCTTTTACAATTTGTTGAGGCGGTATGTTGGGATGTTCTTTCTCTAAAATATTAATCTGCTCTAATGCTTGAATACTTTTTTCTCGCTTGTTCAATACATGTGCGTAATTAAGTCGGGCAAGCTGATAATCAGGTGCTAGTTGTAAACAGCGCGTAAGCAGTTGCTCGGCATCAATAAATATTCCCAGCTTTATGGCTACTTCAGCAAGTAACCTCAAGGCATTAACATCATCGGGGTGTTTCTTTAAATGTTCCCGGCAAAGTTTTTCGCTAATTGCTAACTTACCATCAATAAAAGATTTTAATGCTTGTTCAAGTTGAGGGTAGGGTGTTGAGTGTGTTAAATATTTATTATAGGCGTGTTCTGAACCCTTATTATCACCCAATAAGAGCAATAACTCTGATAGTAGCTTCCAACTTAGGGGTAATTTATCTTCAAAACTAACGGCATTTTGCAATGATGATATTGCAGGCTTAGTCTGTTTTAGGTTATATAATGTGAAGGCCAGTTCTTGATGTGCTAAAGCAAAATTTTTATTTTGAAGTACTAATTTCTGTAATATGCACTTAGATTCATTTAAACGCCCTAAACCTCTATATGCGCAACCAATAATAAAAAAAGCATTTGGATCTGATGGAAATAATTTGAGTATTTCTTGCCCTTGCTGCAATGCAGGCCCAAAAGCATTATGCTGTAACATCTCATGTGCATGGTTTACAGCGACACGAATATCTGTTGTATTCTGAGACATAAAATTCCTCGATTTTAGGATTATATTGACATGGGATAACCGCTCTGACAAACTAATTTTACTAATCAACCATTGAAATTAACTCAACTATAAAAAGTTCAGGGGATACATTTTGCGGAAAAAAATACCTTCATTAAATGCATTGAAAAGCTTTGAAGCTGCAGCTAGACATGGTTCTTTTTGTAATGCGGCCGATGAGCTTTGTGTTTCTGTTTCAGCAATAAGTCATCAAGTAAAACAACTTGAACAGCATTTAGATCTTGAATTATTTTTAAGAAAAACGCGATCAATAGAATTAACTAAAGCCGGTAAACAATATTATCCTGTGTTACGTGATGCATTTGATAAAATTGCCGATGGTACTGAAGCGATATTAAAACCACATCAACCTGATGTGCTAACCATTCAATTATATTCCACTTTTGCTATTCGTTGGTTGATCCCAAAACTGCCTTCTTTTCAAGAAAAGCATCCTAATATTAGTGTTCGTCTTAACACATCTCAATGGGATGTAGACTTTAGCCATACTGATGTTGACGCCTGTGTAATGATTGGCAATCCTACCAAAAAAGGTTTGCATTATACGCATTTGTTCCCCTGTGAAATATTTCCAGTTTGTAGCCCTTCCTTATTAAAAAACGATCAGAAATTAGAAAAGCCAGAGCAACTGACAAATTTTAGTATTTTACAGGTTTACCCGTCAAAACAAGATTGGTATATATGGTTAGAAAAAATGGGGGTGACTAATGTAGATCCTGAAGGGGGTTTACAGTTAGATAGCTACGAGAATGCTTTAACCATAGCAATGCAAGGAATGGGAGTTGCTTTAGGTATGCAACCATTTGTTACTGAAGCGTTAGCATCTGGAATGCTCATTGAACCCTTTCCAGAGTTAAGAGTAAAACTTCACAGCCAATGGTATTTTGTTTGTCGTAAAGAAAAAGCAAAAGAGAAAAAAATCGCTTTATTTGAAGCGTGGTTGCTCAAAGAAATCCAAAAAAGCGCTGAAAACGCATAACCCCTGACTTCACTCATTAATTGAGTATCATCAATAGTAGGCAATTTATTCTGTTTTATACTCCTTACGTATAAGTTCCATCAACGCTTGAGCAGCTGTGGATAAAGGATAGCGACGGCGCGTAATAATGCCCACTCTACGGCTTACTGTTGGCTTTAATAAAGGCCGACATTCAACCTTCTGAGCTTGTAATTGTTTTAAATACAGCGAAGGCATGGCACTTACTCCTAAGCCTGTCGCTACCATTTGTCCAATAGTGGCTAGCTGGTTTGTTTCAAATTCAACATTTAAATCAATACATTGTTCCACCAAAGAAGACTCGATAAGGTGGCGAATACTTGAAGGTCGCTGTAAAGCAATAAAAGGATATTTAGCCAAAGACTTCCAAGCAATATTATTTTTAGCTAAAAGAGGGTGATTTAAAGGAAGTGCGGCAACAAAGTTATCAGTGAATAATGATTCAAATTGTAAATCATCAGACTCTCCAGGATCAAAAGTTAATGCTAACTCAACTCTTCCCGTTTTAACCATAGCAACAGCATCTTCGGCAATAACATCATGTATTTTTATAGATATTTTTGGGTGTTGCTGACGAAATTTTTTGATGTAATAAGGTAGCTCTGTACTAGCAAAAGACGGCATTGCAGCAATGATTAATTTACCTCTTTTTAACAAAAACAAATCATTAAGTTCATCAAAGGCACCATCCCAATCGGCAAGTAGCTGTTGGGCAACAGGATAAAAAACTTTGCCCTCTGGCGTTAATGCTAGTGTGCGTGTTGAACGTATGAATAATTTGCCGCCAATGGTTTCTTCTAAGTTTTTAATAGAAATACTTAAGGCAGGTTGTGATAAATGTATCAGTTCTCCTGCTTCAGCAAAACTAGATGTTTTTGCGATGGCAACAAACGCTCGAATTTGTTTAAGGGTTACATTCATTATTTTTTATATTACACCTGTATATTTAAAAAATTTATCAATAGTTTGAATTATTTAATTTGATAAATATATAAGCATAGATGATTCTATATATCAATATTTTGAAAATAGTAATTCTTAAAGGGTGAATACAATGGCAGGTTTTAACAAAGTAGTTACCAGCTACAAAGAAGCAATGGCGGGATTAGAAAATGGAATGACCGTTATCTCTGGTGGTTTTGGTCTTTGTGGTATACCTGAAAATTTGATAAAAGAAATTCAAAAAAAGGGGACTAAGAATTTGACCGTAGTTTCAAATAACTGTGGAACCACTGAACATGGCCTAGGTGTATTATTATTTGATAAACAAATTAAAAAAATGGTTGCTTCTTATGTTGGTGAAAATGAAATCTTTGAAGCACAAATGATGAACGGTGAATTAGATGTGGAATTAACCCCACAAGGTACATTAGCTGAAAAAATGCGCGCTGGTGGTGCGGGAATCCCTGCTTTTTATACTGCAACAGGTGTCGGTACCCCTGTAGCTACAGGAAAAGAAGAAAGACAATTTAATGATCGTGATTATATTTTAGAAGAAGCGATTACAGGCGATTTTGCTATTGTAAAAGCTTGGAAAGCTGATTGTTATGGTAACTTAGTTTTTAGAAAAACTGCTCGTAATTTCAATCCTATGGCCGCTACTGCGGGAAAAATAACCGTAGTAGAGGTGGAAGAAATAGTTGAACCGGGTGAATTAGACCCTGATCAAATTCACACATCGGGTATTTACGTTGATCGTTTAATTTTAGGAAAATTTGAAAAAACAATAGAACAGCGTACGACTCGTTCAACACAATCAGCACAGGGATAATATTATGGCACTTACAAGAGAACAAATTGCTCAGCGTGTAGCGCAAGAATTGCAAGATGGATATTACGTAAATTTAGGTATTGGCATTCCAACCCTTGTAGCTAATTATGTACCTGATGGCATAGAAGTGATGTTGCAATCGGAAAATGGCCTTTTAGGTATGGGACAATTTCCAACCGAAGAAGAGATAGATGCTGATCTGATAAACGCAGGTAAGCAAACCGTTACCATGGTAAAAGGTGCTTCTCTTTTTGATTCAGCAGAATCCTTTGCCATGATCCGTGGTGGTCATGTAGATTTAACTGTACTTGGCGCTTTTGAAGTAGATTGTAGCGGTAATATCGCTTCTTATATGATTCCCGGAAAATTAATTAAAGGCATGGGGGGCGCAATGGATTTAGTTGCTGGTGCTGACAATATCATTGTAACCATGACACATGCATCAAAACATGGTGAGTCAAAGTTGCTAAGTAATTGTTCTTTACCACTTACCGGTAAAAGCTGTATTAAAAAAGTACTGACAGACTTAGCCTTTATCGAAATAAAAGATGGAAAATTTCACTTATTAGAACGTGCACCAGGCGTTACTGTTGAGGAGATTATCAAATTGACTGCAGGTGAATTAGTTGTACCGACAAATGTTCCTGAGATGCAGTTTTAACTTACTGTTATCTAATAATTAAAGAGAATTTAAAATGAATAAAAGAGAAGTAGTTATTGTAAGTGGTGTGAGAACGGCTATTGGCGAATATGGTGGTAGTTTAAAAGATATTGCACCCACTGATTTAGCAGGGTTAGTTATTAAAGAAGCTGTACAGCGTGCGGGAATCGATGGTAATGATGTTGGTCATTGTGTTATTGGCAGTGTTACTCATTCAGACCGAAAAGACATGTACATGAGTCGTTCTGCTGCGCTAAAAGGCGGGTTGCCAGAAACTACGCCAGCAGTAACAATCAACCGTTTATGTGGTTCAGGCTTACAGTCAATTATTTCAGCAGCACAATTAATATTGCTTGGCGATTGCGATATTGCGGTTGCTGGTGGCGCAGAATCAATGAGCAGGGCGCCTTACTGGGTACCCAAAGCACGTTTTGGTATTCGTATGGGCGATTCCCAGATGGTTGATCCTATGGTGGGGGCATTAACGTGTCCAGTTGATGATACCCATATGGGCATAACCGCTGAAAATGTAGCTGAAAAATGGAATATTTCCCGTGAACAACAAGATGCTTTAGCTCTTGAAAGTCATAGGCGTGCAGAGCAGGCAATTAATGATAAACGTTTTGTTGAACAAATACTGCCGGTTGAACTCAAAACGCGCAAAGGAGTAACTGTTTTTGAACAAGATGAACATGTCCGTTTAGGTGCATGTGCAGAGAACTTTTCTAAATTACGTCCCGCGTTTAAAAAAGAGGGTTCGGTGACCGCAGGTAATGCCTCTGGTATTAATGATGCCGCGGCAGCTATTGTGATGATGGATAAATCTGTTGCTGATGCCAAAGGGCTTACGCCTATGGCTAAATTAGTAGCTTATACTTTTGCGGGTGTTGAACCTAAATACATGGGCATAGGGCCTGTACCTGCGATAAAAACATTGTTGAAAAAAGCTAACTTGTCTATTGATGATATTGATGTTTGGGAAATAAATGAAGCATTTGCAGCGCAAGCTTTAGCTGTAGTGAAAGATTTAAAAATTGATTCTGCTAAAGTAAATCCAAACGGCTCAGGAATTTCACTCGGTCATCCCATTGGCGCAACGGGTTCTGTTATTACTGTTAAAGCTCTATATGAGCTTCAACGTATATCAGGAAAATACGCAGTAGTGTCAATGTGTATTGGTGGTGGTCAGGGTATTGCTGCATTATTTGAGCGTATGTAACAGCATAGAAATAAGTGATATACCTGACATCTTATACAGGTACTATGGATCTTTGGTATATTTACTTTTTGGGTGAGTTGCTGTAAATCAGCTAACTTGCCTACCGCTGCGTAAATCATTAGAAACTGGCGCAAAGAAACTTCTCCAGTGTTTTCGTATTGTCATCAAATCATGTGTAGATATTGGCTATTTTCCTCCCGCAATATCAACAAATGTTCCCGTGATATAAGAAGCTTCATCTGATAAAAGAAATGCAATTGAAGCTGCCACTTCATCAGTAGAACCACCTCGCTGTAAAGGTATTAATTTCTTTACTCGTTCTATTCTACCGGGTTCACCACCATCAGCATGCATATCAGTGTAAATAAATCCGGGGCGTACACAGTTCACTCGAATGTTTCTACTTGCAACTTCAAGTGATAAACCTGTTGTTAAGGTATCAATTGCACCTTTAGATGCAGCATAATCAACATACTCATAAGGTGCACCTAATCGTGATGCAACAGAAGAAATATTTACTATAGAACCACCACTGTGCATACGGTTAATCGCCTCACGACAGCATAAAAAACAGCTGGTTACATTTGTTGTAAGTACTTTATTAATTCTATCTGCGGTCATTTCTGATACGCGCATTTGTGGCAATAAAACACCTGCGTTATTCACTAAATGAGTTACTTTACCTAAAGAAGTATCAATAGTATTAAAAAGGCGAATAACATCGTTTTCATTTGAAACATCCGCTTGGACAGCAATGGCTTTACCGCCACTACTTTCTATATTAGCAATAACGTTATTGGCTTCACTCTCATTTGAAAGATAATTAACACAAACAGCATAACCTTGTTTGGCTAGGTACTTTGCGGTTGCTGCACCAATTCCACGACTTCCACCTGTTACTAAAACTATTGAGTTTTTGATTGCCAACATTAGTTAACACCTATTATTAAGCTTCTTCTTTCCATTAATACGACATCACGCCATACATATTTCATTTTTCCTAATTTATTTCTAACCCCTAAAACTCTAAAGCCACACTTTTCATGTAAATCAATAATTGCTTTGTTTTCAGGAAATATTCCTGCTTGCAACATCCAAATACTATTTGCTTCTGATTTATCAATAAGGTGAATTAATAGTTTTTTGCCAAGTCATTTACTAATATACTCATTAGAATATTATGTATGGGTCTCAGTAGTAGCCACATAAACCCAAAGAAAATTAACAATTTTGTAAATTCATAATTTGAAATCTAGGTTTGACCGAACTTGACTAACTTGCGACAGAACTTAGGTGTAGCTTCATCGGTTATAAGTAAATAATCGAACGTTCTTTTGTCATTCTGCCATTAAAAAACTCAGCATATAAGCGTTCAAGATTTCTTGCTCCTCTAATGGTGAGTCGCCTCAACCGTCTTGACGCGAGCGGTGTAAACATATCTATATTTTCTTCCGTGTGATAACAGAAGTGCTCTTGGCTACCATGTTGGATCATTTGCTTTTGAAAACGCTCATTTAAAAAGTCTGATACATATTCCCACAGCTTGCCGTGCGTATGGTTCAAACCATTAATTTTACCCGTTCGTTGTAACCGTAGTGAAGGATCTAACGCATCAACAATACCATAAAGGTCATAGTCACCATGAATATACTGGTCAGAGGCCGTTTGTTTAACACAGCCATAAAACCCACTGTCTTTATCTTCTTCTATCGAAAACCCTGATGGCAATGGCTGAAAGCTTTTGTTCCATAAATTTACACTGTTTGCAAAATCATTGGCATTATTAAAAGCGTCGGGACCTACTTTTTGCGGTTTAACAACTAAGCCACCACATTTAGATATTTTAGTGCGGTCACTCATAAGGTATACATCATTTTTAGCTGTTTTAGGTTTGCAATTGACGGGTTTAGGTACGCAGTTGGATTTATCGATATACCGAACTGACTTAGGGTTCGTTCGCCTTACTAAAATATAGCAATTATATTTTTCAGCCGCTAACCGAAAAGAGGTTAAATCCTCTGGACGATAGAATTGCCCTACTTCATTTAGTCCGCTTTCTGAAGCTATGCTTAGTAGAATAGCCTCTTGTTTACCCTTTATTGATACGGTCATTATATTGCTCTCGACTATTATTTTATATGTAATGAGTTGATAATGAGGTGGAAAATATAAAACATCCATCCATGATATTTAAATTATTGAGTATCAATAGTTATTGCTTTAATGTTCAATAAAGTTGCAAATTATATTAATAGACAATACATCTATTAGTATAATCAATGTGAGAAAAGTTACAATGCAACTTATATAGTGTGTATCACTCTCATGGAAAACCACAAATAGTTAACACCATTTCAGTTACACCGGTTTTCATAATTCACCTAAATCACAGAGTCCAATATCAAGCAGCCCAAAAGCTATAAATCGGTGGGGTTTTATGTATAAACTCAACAATGAACCCTATATTGAACTTGCCAATGTCGATACCGGATAAACTATTTTTATTGAGGTTTAGCTGTTTTCAAGGAAATAAAGAAGCTTCAACATTTCTGTTGATGCTTCGTTATAAATGACGAGCTACAGATTACAAGAACCACGGAATTATTGGCATTTATCAACTAACCTTAAGTTAATTAATAGGCTTGTAAGTTCACGATTTGAAATTCTGGTTTGGCCGAACCACTACCGAACTGAAAATTTCGATTTTGAGGTGGGAGGAAATCTGAAAACCTGATTTACTTAAATCGTCACTTTTGCCACATTCGAGACACTTCATAGATACAACAAGACTGCCAATGAAAGATTACTTTGTACCAGTAAGCAGTCGTTAAAGCTTTTACTTATGTACGGTGGTTAGTCGAGATTACAGAAAATTTGATGCTATGCTACGTATATGACTTTGTAGTTTAATTAGGTTTTCTTTAAGCTCACTATCGCAATGCCAATTAAAATTAATCCACCAGAAATCACCAAATCATTTGTTAAGGTTTCATTAATAAGAACAACCCCACCCAAAGCAGCAATTAAAGGTACTGATAACTGAGATATAGCCGCTTGTGTGATCGACAAATTTCTTAATGCCAAATACCAGATGCTATAACCAATGCCTGATGCAATTGAACCAGAAGCAACCGCATACCAAACACCATGCCAACTAATAGAATACATCGATAAGCTGATAATCATAAATACTAAAGCAAAAGGTACACAACGTATAAAATTTTCGGCGGTAAGTAAAATAGCATCCTCAGTGTTTCTTCCTGCCAAGGTATAAAATGCCCAAGAAATACCGGCAATAAGCATCAATACAAAGCCACTAAATGATGGCTGTGTTGCACTAGGTAGCATCAGTAAGATGAAACCAGTAAATGAAATGAGTACACCTAGCCATTCTATAAGTTGAAAACGATGCCTCTTGAACACACTCACACCAATCATACAAAACTGTACGCTAGCAAACAGAATCAACGCACCGCTGGCAGTATTTAATTTTACATAAGCAAAAGAGAAAAAAGCCGCATAAGAAAATAGCATTGCAGAAGCAAACCACCCCTTGCTATTAGCCACACTAAACACGCGGCTAATCAAAAGCTTTTTGCTACTGGCAAGCAGAATAATAAAGGTTAAAGTAATAGCACCCGATAACATTCGAATACCGGTGAAACCAGCAGGATCAATACTTGAGTCGCCTAAGGCAAGGCGGCATAAAACGGAATTGGAGGCAAAAGCGATTAATGCTAAACAGCTAGTTAAAATGGTTAATCGTTTTGAAGGTTTTGTTTGTTTCTCTTCTGCCATTTGTTGGTCAATAATACCTTTCTCAATAAAACTTGCTAATAAAGAAACCATTATGGCAAAAGTATCGTTTTAAGAGCAATAGCAAACGGTGATAAGTTATTTTATAATCTGCGAACAAAACAATAATTAAATGATTATTATTTAGCAAGTTTACGAATGTTGTGATTGCTCACTTATACCACATTGTTGACATTAACATAGGGAAATCATGGGAG